>JACDJA010000567.1_pt1 | contig 41242 bp, 32 predicted proteins | sample 7449241 | NCBI WGS metagenome assembly JACDJA01 (sample SAMN14253289, study PRJNA609438) | sludge metagenome | isolation source: initial anaerobic sludge | collected 2018-12-20 | reverse complement strand
GCTTCAGTTCCAAATATTAAAGTTGGCCCCAGGCTTGCGCCTGGGACCTGAAGTACGGGCTTTAGCCCCCCGATTCACTCTTAGCTACGCTTTCGTGATCGGGAGGTTATTCGTATTTGCCCCCGGCTAACGCCGGGGACATAAGACAACAGCTTTGTCTTTTTGTGTAAACAAGTAGCAGATTATTGTCCCCGGCAGTTGCCGGGGGCGAATTTGAATAACTCTCCCGATTAAAATACGCCTGCCTGCAGGCAGGGGACAAGCAGGGCCGGGATGGAAATGCCAATCACGTGCTCGGTGTAGCATGTCGGACTCCATCTTTTCGTCCCCGGCGAAAGCGGAGGCGAACAATTTGAAATGCTGCAAGGTGTTTTTGAGCTTTTGCCATATTTCCTTGCACCTGATTGATTATAAATTGTTATAATTTCCTTGTTTTTAGCATCTTAATATTTATTCAGCAGCCCCTAAATATTAATTGTTGGGCTTCTATTTCAAAGAACGAACCTAATTTAAGGCTATCTCAAATTTGTTTGCCCCTTCATTGCTCCTATAATATTACTTATATAATTGATGCCCTTTTGTTTATGTTTTCTATAACTTTCCTTATTGCCCCTTTAAAGTGCAGTAAGTTTCTTTTGCTGTTTCCCCTTTTTATCCAAAAATTCTTTTCCCAATTCCGCTAAGTAATTGGATGCAGTACGCTTTGACACTTATTAAATACAAATTTTCTAACCTAAGGCTTTGCCATTTTGTAGATTTATTTTTGGACATTGTATGGGTCATTCCCGACATCGTATTGCAATAATTTACCATTGGGTAATTTTATTTTCTGGTTGTTGAGGTGTCTGCATAGCTGTATTTGTGAATCTTTATACCTTGGTGTTTCTATTGGTTCTATGCGTACTATTAATGTGTCTCTGGTACTTTTTATCCAACCTTTGGAACTTGTTATTTTATCTAAAACCGGCAACAGGTCACGGTTATCGGGCAAGTAGGTATATAACAGCCTGGCCAGTTTCCGGCGCGTGTTCCAAAATACCATTTCGGATATGTTCCACCAGTTTTTTGATTCATTGTCAATGGCCTTGAACTTTCTTTCACTGGTCTGGTTTAAATCAACGCGAGCAGGACATTGATTGATTTGTATGCTGATTTGGTCTATCTCTTCTTTCAGCCTTTTTCTTGTTTCTATCTTTTGTTCACGGGCCGGACTTTTCTTGGCGTGCCATCTTTTTTGAGTACAGGCTCTTTTTTTTCCAGTTCCTTTTGAATTTTAACAAGTTCCTGCTTCTTTTCTTTTTAGCTGCTTCTTTAGGCCGGTATGTTCAGGGTCGTTGATTTATTGGTTTTCGCTGTCTTCCTGTATTTTCCATAACGGGTTGTAATGCATTTGAGTGCGCGTGCCCATGTGCTTGAAACTGTTTTCGCTGCACCCCCCACCGGTTAAGCATGCTCTCTGCTATGGTTATGGCGTCTTCTACGCGATCGTTGGTAATAATGGCAAAGGTTTCCCCGTTTTTAATATTACGTGAGATAACCCGTCGCAATTTAACGCTTCTACCTGCCGTGTTACGATAGGTCTTGTTTTCTTCAAAAAGTATGTAGTCCTTCTCGTTTAGATGTAGTTTGTCGGTAAACAGGATTTTAGGCAGTTGCTTTAATAATTCCTTGTTGCAGTTTTTCTCCCAGGTAACAAAACGACAATCCGATAGGGAAAGAAAATTATCGACCCCACATAATTCCCTGTCAACAACCACCAGGGGAGGAATCCCGTCGTTATCGGATTGTAACTGAAGGCTTACCTGCCGCAGGCTTTCGTGTATATCGCCCTTTCCCTCCTGAATGTTGAAGTAAACTATATTGCTACTGCTGTCGTGGGCAAAAAATTCGGTTCGCCCGGGCATCATCAAATCCCGCTGAGTGGAATAACCTTTGTGGACCTTTTCCTTGCCCGAATAGGGAACAAAATGCCCATCCAGAAACACGCGCCAGAGTGAAACAATTCCTTTAAACATCTGTATCTTAATGAGTTTTGCCTTTACCTGCAGGGCGTACTTCGTCTCTATTAACTCCCCTATGTCCTGGCGAATTCTGTCAAGATTCCAGAGTTGTTTCAATCCTATAATCTCCCCGAACTCCTTTTTATAAACAGTTTTAAATTGTTCTACCGAGCCTATCCTATTCACGTGCATCATTAAAAACATAACAGTCAGGTAAAGATATTGGCTAACAATGCCCTTAATTGATTTAAAAAATTTAAGCTTTTGTGGGCCATCCCAAGGTACAAAAGGCTACCGCCATAACCGTTCTCCTTGTAATCGAACTCTTCATTGTACAAGCAGCGGGCCGGGCCACAATACTTTTCCTCTACTTCAAGGGTCGGGTCAAAATTAATCGAAACTGACGAAGTCTGAACCTGATAAAAAGATAAAAATCAGAACAAATCATCCTTACTTCTGTTGTTCGTATAATTCTCAGGGTAAAATAAACAATATCATATAATAACAGGAAGATAACATAAGCTATGAATGACAATAAGGTGAAGATTGAAATATGGGCAGATGTAATGTGTCCCTTCTGTTACATTGGTAAGAGGAAGTTTGAAGCGGGACTGGCGCAATTTGCCCATAAGGATAAAGTAGAGGTTATCTGGAAGAGTTTTCAACTCGATCCCGAATTGAAAAACGAAGACAATTTAAGTCTTGACGCCTATCTTGCACAACGTAAGGACGTAAGTATGGAGAAGGCGTCCGCCATGAATAGAATAGTATTACAAAAGGCCGCTAAGGTAGGACTAAACTATAATCTTGATAAAGTAATTCCATCCAACACCCATAAGGCGCATCAGTTGGCTCACTTTGCAAAAAAGCATGGCGTGCAGAGCAAGACCGGGGAACTTCTTTTCCGCTCCTATTTTATTGATGGCAAAAATGTAGATAATGTTCCCAATCTTTTACAACTGGTGGAAGAACTGGGGTTAAGTGCAGAAGAGTTTAAGATAGCCCTGGATCGGCGAACCTATGTGACTGATGTAAAGGCAGACATCGAAGAGGCTAAAGAAATAGGCATTAGGATGGTCCCGTATTTCCTGGTTAATCGCAAGTATGCTATATCGGGTACCTATAACAGCCAGACCTTTACAGACATACTAACGAAGGCCTATTATGAACGTCAACCAGACAACCTTCCCATCGAATATTGAAAGTATTGAGGCACTTAGCGCAGCAAACTAACCAACATGTTGTTTGAATTATAACGACACCTGTTGACCTTCTAAGAGCTTGATTTAAAGAAGCTTGTAATTTTTATGTGGTTTTGATACTCGCATACAGAGCCAGAGTGCTTGTCAGACTTTAAATAGTTATGAGATCATTATAGTCCATTAGTCGGAGGTCGCTTTGCGACAGGTTTGCCCGAAGGGCATTGTCGCGTTGCGACCTTTAGGCGCTTAGTGCAATAAACTAACCAACTTTTTTTATTTGAATGAAGTTATTTTTTATCACCCCCGAAGGGGCTTTTTTTCAGGCTTGCCCTGAAAAAATATAGTATTATTACCACTCATATTCTCCGTAGAACGGGGCAGGCTTTGTTTTTTTGGCAAAACCTGCCTACCGGCAGGCAGGTTTCTGGTTTATTCAGGTTAGGGGACAAGTTACTCTATTACTTTTTTCGAAAAATTGAAACTCGATATCGTTGGGCATCACATGAATAGCCTTAAAATCCACAAAAACCCTAATCTGGTGTTCTATTTCAGGGGGTACTATAAAACTGTCACCCTTCTTTAGGGTATGATCGGTGCCGGCCAATGCCAAAACACATGCTCCTTCCAATTCAATGAGCACAGACTCGATGCTCGCTGATGAAGGCAATAGGAATGAGGGTACCACCAAAATATTACAAAAAGTGGAAATGTAGTGGCACAAACTTTTTTTTGATAGGCTATATTGTTGTATATAAGAATGATGACAGTTGTCTACTGTCAAACTCAGGACTTATTGTGCTGTTTATCAAGTGCAATCAATGATTTACTTGACTAAAGTGGATAAGCAATATTATTTATATAAACATTCTTATTGCTATTAATACCGTCAATTAAAACCCAATGTTGATTTGTTAATAGAGTAGTATTGTCTAACTTTTGTGAGAACTTCTGTATTCTGGGAATAATATCTAAAATATATGTTTTCATTATTTATTATTTTCAATTACCGCTAAGAAAACTATATGTTAGCTCATTGAACATGGATATCCTCTTCCGGTTTTTAACGTCCTACGTCCCTTCAAATATAAGGGATATATTTTCATTTTTAGTCACTCCCAAAATTAAATCAAACCCTTTATTTTCTGTAGTTCCTTTTTCTTATTACAACTTTATCCGATACTTTTTTGGCACTGCAATTAATTATTTGTATCCAAATATATAAAAGTTTTATTAAATTTTAATTAGAACTACGAACTCAATCCTCTTTTTCCCACAACTTTGTGATGGGTGGTACTTTTTGTGCCGTGAAGTGCTTAAAAAATGGTATATTTCGATTAGCCCTAATAAAAAGTACTCATAATTTGCTTTTTAAATGAACATTCGTTCACTTTGTAGCTTTGTTACCTGCTTCCTGAAGGCAGGTATTCTGTAACAGCAGAACATTTTAGAAACAATATACATTTCATACGATATGAACCAAAAAATAGCTATTCCCGTAATCAACGGTCGCTTGTGCGCCCATTTTGGCCATTGCAGCCATTTTTTTATTGCCAATATTAGAGATGGTAAGCTGACCGGAACCGAAGAGTTGGTGCCGCCGCCTCATGCCCCCGGTGTTATTCCCAAATGGTTGGGCGAGCAGGGCGTAACCGTTGTGATGGCCGGCGGGGTTGGCCAGAAAGCCATTGATATTTTCAGGGAGTACGATATTGAGCCGATAATCGGCGTGGCGGAGAAGACGCCCCATGAATTGGTCGATGATTTTTTGAATCAGCAGCTCGAATCGGGTCTCAATCAATGCGACCATTAGATGATTCATTCCGATTGCATACCCTGTTTTAGGAATCAGGCAGACCGGCTGTTTAAAAAATGCGGCATCCCTGAGCCAAGGCAGGCTCTGTTAAAGGCAGTGCTGAACCAGTTTATTGAAAAGGAGGGGGAGAAGAACCCTGCACCTCTCAGCGGTCATTTCTTGAACCGGCTGGTGAAAGAGGAGACCGGAATAGAGGATCTCTATCTGGAGGAGAAGCGTTATTATAACCGGCTGATGATGGAGCGGCTTCCGGAGATGCGGGAGCAGGTGCGTAAAAGTGCCAATCCCTTGCAGACAGCTCTGAGGTATGCGCTGGCCGGCAATATCATTGATTTTGGGCCGCCTCAATCATTCGATCTGGAGGCTACCTTCAGTGAAGCGCTGGAAAAGGTGCCCGCCATCGACCACTCTATCCGTCTCTTTGAAATGCTCAGTCGCGCCGATATGGTGTTGTATCTGGGCGATAATGCCGGGGAGATGGTGGCCGACCGCCTCTTTATCGAAACACTGAATCATCCCAACCTCTATTTTGCTGTTCGGGGCAACCCCGTTCTGAACGACGCCACGGAGCAGGACGCCCTGGAGACGGGGATGCACGAGGTGGCACATATTGTCAACAACGGATTTGATGCCCCTTCCACTCTGCTTCCATATTGTTCGGAAGCATTCAACAAGCTGTTCGACAGGGCCGATGTAGTGATTTCCAAGGGGCAGGGCAACTTTGAAGGGCTGTGGGATCAGAAGCGCAACCCCAATGTTTTTTACCTCTTTATGGTGAAGTGCGACGTGATTGCGACCCTGGCCGGCTGCCCCAGGGGAAGCTCCGTGGTGATGCAGCGATCACTCCTTTCTTCAGAGTAGGCTCAAAACTTTATATCGTATAAATCTTTACCATCTTTTTCAAATGCTTCCACACTCATGTCGGTCATCGGGTGACTGCGGAGGCGCTCAAGCAGTTCGTAGCTCACGGTGGCCGAATAACAGCCGGTGAGGGTGACCCGGTGAATCTGGTCAACGGTTTTAAAGCTGGCAGCCAGTACTTTAGTAGGTATCTTAAAGTCGATGAAACTCTTCACGATGTCGCCAACCACCTCGATACCATGCGAGGAGATGTTGTCGAGCCGGTTTACATAGGGCGCCACAAAGTCGGCGCCGGCGCGTGCGGCTACCATAGCCTGCTGATGGGTGAAAACGGCTGTGGCCGTTACCTTGATGCCCCGTTTTTTAAGTAGCGGAATGGCGCGGTAACCTTCGGCTGTCACCGGTATTTTGGCAAAATAGTTACACGATTGTCCCACAATACTCCTGTACATCTCAGCTTCCTCTACCATTCGCTCGGCTCTGGAACTTATCATCTGTACATGAATCATTTTCCCGCTGGCCAGCCGGGCAAGGAGAGGCAAAATCTTTGACAGTTTCTTCCCTTCCTGCGCCAGGATGGTGGGATTGGTGGTAATTCCCTCGAGGGGAAAGTAATAAAAGAGTTTTTCCAGCTCTTCAATGTTGGCGGTATCGGCTAAGTAATGCATGGTGAATGATTTATAGTTTGTTATTTTCGTGTTGAGGTTGTCAGAGCTTATTCCGGTAAGTCGGAAAGTTTCGTGCTCCGACAAGTTATGCAAGCTCTTAACCTGACATCGTTCAAAGACCTGTCCGTTAATTGCAATCAAACTCTTCTCCTCTGAGTCGAAGAGGGCCTATGCATTCTCCAGCAAATACCTTTCTGCTTCGATAGACCACAGCCCGTCATGCTTTGCACAGATGGTCGCAAGTTCTTTAAAGAAAGGATCTGTCTTACCTTTTTGTTCAAAATCGTCAATGGCCGTCAATGGCATCCTAATATGGGTGTAAATAAGCTTCTTACCACCGGGGATATTGGGCAGGTTCAGCGTAGTTTCGGCCACGGCATCCAGACCACCGATGTGGGTTACCAGCCCGGCGGGATTTAGTCCCTTACTCATCATTTCAAGAGCTTCGCGCATATCGTCGGTGTTGCCGCCCGAAGTACCCACGATGTGGGTGAGATTGTAGTGCACATCGTAGAAGTTAAATCTGGCTTTAAAGTTGGGATCGTTGGGGCCCGCAAAAAAGTTGAGGCAGCCGTCGAATGCCAGTATGTCATCCCCTTGTTCGATGACTGGAGCTACAGGAGCAAAAACAAATACGTCGTTGTATCCTCCGCCGCCACTTAACTCTTTAAGGCGTGCCACAGGATCGCTCACTTTTGAGGTGTTTTCGTAAATCAGCTGGATGCCTCTTTTTGCAGCCAGCTCTGGCGGGAACAGTTGCGCGGCCCGGTCAAGGCGATTCTGATCAATATCGGTAACCACCAGCAGAGCCGGCTTGCGGTCTTCACGGTTTATCACATAGTTGATGGCTGCCAGTCCCATGGGACCCACACCGGCCAGAATAGCCATCTTGCCGCCATCTACAATCTCCATTTGGTGCACATACGAACCCTGGCGGGTATGATAGTTGGCATGCATAGCTCCAATCACGCAGGAGAGGGGCTCGGCCAGTGAGGCCGGGTAGAAACCTTCTCCGGTGTAGGGGAGGAGGCAGTCGAGTTCCATCACCTCGCGGGGAATAATCACATAGGTGGCATCTCCACCGATGTGTGGATAACTGTATCCGGGCGCACTGTAACTGCCTACTGGTCCATCTTCGTAATTAAGGGCAGGCTGGATGCTGAACTTGTCACCGGGCTTGAATTTACCCTTCCATTTTTTGCCTACTTCAACCAGTTCACCAGCAAACTCGTGTCCTATAATGATGGGGTTATCGGCCACATTATCCGGTATCCGCTTGTGATCGGTGCCCTGACTGGCTGCTTTGTAAGATGACATGCAGATGCTGTCGCTGATGACTTTGGCCAATATCTCATCCTCTTTGATGGATGGTAATTCAAAGGTCTCCATCCGGAGGTCCTTTTTTCCGTATAATCTGACTGCTGTTGTTTTCATTATTGTGTTGTTTTTTGTTTTTATAATTTTACAGAGACGGAAAGCATTGGGTCCTTGTGGGAGTTGCATTCCGTCTTTTTCTCCCTCTCCTTTGGAGAACTTGTCCCGCCATCGCGGGAGGGTCGGGGTGAGGCTTCTCCCATCATCTCAACATCTCCTGTCCCCCCGTTACGGGAATGGCTTGACCGGTTTCATATTCCTGTTCTACGGCATAAAGGATGGCCCTTACTACATCTTTTACGCGGCATCCGCGGCCGGCAGGCACCTGCGCTTCGTAATGGTTCTTCACATCTTCAACGGTTTTGGCGCCTGGAATCTTTCCGGCATTCAGGTATTGGACGAACAATCCGTTGTCAGGATCGCTCCAAAGCGGACCCTCGAAAAAGTTACCCGGACAGATGGCGTTCACCTTTACGCGAAATGGCATCAGCTCCAGTGCAAACGACTGTACCAGACCGATGCCACCAAACTTGGCACCCGCGTAGGCAAAGTTTTTATTGCTGCCCTTGAGCCCCGACTTGGAATTGATCTGGATGATGTCGGAAAAATGAGCAGGATTCATCTCCCATTGGAGTTTCATCACCGGAGCGCCTGCCCTGGCGCAATGAAAAAATCCATTGTAGTTGACGCGGGTCATCAGGTCAAAGGTTTCGGGTGTCATCTCATCCAGACCACCGGCACGGAGAATTCCGGCGTTGCTGATAAGAAGGTCGAGCCCTCCAAAATGATTGACAGTGGCTTCTATCATTTGTTCCACCGATTTGGCATCAGAGACATCGCATTTTACAAAAAAGGCCCGGTTGCCGCTTTTGTTGGTATTCAATGCGTTTGCCAGTTCAATACCCTTCACTTCGTTCAGGTCGGCAATCACCACGTTGGCATCCTCAGTGAAGAGCGATTCGGCGATGCCTTGTCCGAATCCCTGTGCTGCTCCGGTTACAATGACTATCTTTCCGGCTACCCGTCCTTTAACAGGCTGAGTATCAGCTGAAATAATTTTACTTTGGGCCAGTTTAGCAACCTCGTCCGCAGTGGGGGCCAGCAGTACCAGTCCACAGTCTTGAACCACAACGATATGACCAGTGTAGTTCAAGGGAAGAACTTTTATATCCGAATTAGATATGTCGGGGTTTATTTCAGTTATCCTCTCCATCGGCCAGCCTGCTTTTATGGCTTCCTTTCTGGAGGACACGCCGGGGTCGTTAATAAAACGTGCCGAAGCAGGACCATCTTCCAGCATTCGCATGCGCAGGGCAATCGTTATTCGGGTTGTATTGTTCATATTTAGCGTATTTTTTGGAGTTAAGGGTATAGTAGCTCAAAGCTCAAAGGTCAAAGCTCAAGGTCAAAGGTCAAAGGTCAAAGCTCCCTGCCTGCCGACAGGCAGGAAAGCTCAAAGAAAAAAAAGCTATAGGTTCAAAATAATGAATTTGTATTGTTGTTATTTGTTCATTGTTTTCCATCGTTCTTCAGCCGCTCTGCGGCTAAATTATTTAGATTACTCAGGGCTTCCCTGTAAGTGAAACCCTGATAAGGGATCGTTTATCGTTTGTTTCCTTTGACTATTTGCTTCCTTTCACTTTTTATCGCTTTTCACCTCTCGGCTATCATTTTCCACCCCTTCTCAATAAAGTCCTCCTTTTCTTTCAGTTTTGGTTTGCCGGTTTTATTATCCAGCCAGCCCTCACCGGTTTTCTCGGTGAGAAATTGATGAGCCAGCAGGATGCAGACGCTTTTTACATTGATCATCTGCAAAACGGGAGTTAATTTTTTACCCCCCATAGCCATTGGCTCCAGGGGTTCCATGACCGGTGTATTGTGTTCGGTGCCAAAGGTTACCAGAAAATCGTTTTCCCAAAGCTCACTGGCCGCCTTCTCAAGGTATTCAATGCTGTTGCGTGTGGTAATGAACTCCACCGAGTAAATTCCCCGCTGCTTGAGCAGTTGCATGGTCTTTGGCAGCTCTTTTTCAAAGTCGGTGCATTGGCCATTCAGGGCATCGCCCAAAAACGGGTAGGTGGGAATTCCGCCCGCTTTAAGTAGGAGTTGACGAATGGTCTCCAGGCTTGCAAATGAGGCAGGGTCCTCGGGGATGAAGGCAGGTCCTCCAGCTTTCATCAGGGACGAACGCAAAATGTTTTCAAGGGAAGCATTGTCGGTAGAGGAGGGTTTTTTGCCCGTGAGTGTGAGATAAAAGTCAAGACGTTCTTTCTCGTCGTGAAAATGTTGCTCAATATCAAGTCGTAAAGCCAGGGCCAGATGCCGTTCTCTAACCTGACCACGTGAAAGCAGTGACAGTATATGAGGAAAGTCCAAAGTGAAAGGCGCACCAATCTTCTTCAAAAGGCGGTTCAGAAGTCCGGTCATGACCTCCGATTGCCGGTTATTATCGACAATGGCCTTTTCGAGCCACTCGGTAACCTCTGTCGGTAGTTCGCTTGTTATCAGTCCTTTGCCACTCATATAAGTTCGCCCCGGATTAGAGGGATCGTTCACCTTTATGCCAGCGGCCTGATCTTCGGCATTCAACCCAATCACTTCAATGTTGAAGAGGGGTAGAAGTCCAAGTTTTTGGCACCCTTCACTCCAGTCGCTGTAACCGGCTACCGTGTAGAAGTCATTGATACCTATTACTTTGATATTCTCATCTTTGGCCATTACAACCGCCTCAAAAGCAGATGTAAAAGCACTGAACGAATAGGGCGTGTGAAGATGCCCGTTGGTTAAAGGCAGATTGGTTGTCATAATAGTAAAATGAAGCAGCTCACTCTCCTGCCTGCCGGCAGGCAGGGGGGAGGCCGTCTTTTTAAATCCCTCTCTTATGCCTCTCAATCATCGTCTTTTCATCAAACACTTCTTTGGGCCGATGGTTGTTAAGAGGTACAATTTTTTGATGGATGGCATCCACAATCCAGTGTGGTTGTGGGAAAAAGGCATCTTCCAACTCGTGTGCCGGAGTAATCCAGTTACGGGAACCTACCACCACGGGAGGGGCATCCAGGTAGTCGAAGGCCAGCTCGGTGATATTGCGGGCAAAGTCGTTGAGGAATGAACCCCGTGCAGTGGCATCACCCGTGATCACAATCCTGCCGGTTTTCTTCACCGATTCGATCACCGGTTCATAATTAAAGGGCACCAGCGAACGGGCATCGATCACTTCTGCCTTCATTTGATGCTCTTTTTCAAGAATGTCGGCGGCCTCCAGGGCCCGGTAAAGCGTGGCACCTACCGATAGGATGGTCACATCATCCCCTTGTCGTTTCACATCGGGCTCACCCAGTGGGATTTCATAATAACCTTCGGGTACACCGCCTTCGTGGAACTGCTCGCCGACGTCGTAGATGCGCTGGCTCTCGAACACGATTACCGGATCGGTACCTTGCAGGGCACTGTTCATAAGTCCTTTGGCATCGTAAGGTGTAGCCGGGAATATCACTTTGAGGCCGGGGATATGGGCCACCAGCGAGCTCCAGTCCTGCGAATGCTGAGCGCCATATTTGCTACCCACCGACACGCGCAAAACTACCGGCATCTTAATAAGATTACCGCTCATGGCCTGCCACTTGGGAAGCTGGTTAAACACTTCATCGCCACTGCGACCCAGGAAGTCGCAATACATAATCTCGGGCAGCACCCTTCCGCCACACATGGCATAGCCAATGGCGGTGCCCACTATTGCACCTTCGGCAATGGGTGAATTGAAGAGGCGGTGATAGGGGAGAGCTTCGGTGAGTCCGCGATACACGGCAAAGGCACCGCCCCAGTCGCGGTTCTCTTCGCCATAGGCTATCAGGGTTGGGTCTTTGTAAAACCGGTCGATAATGGCTTCGAACAGGCCATCGCGCAACTGGTATTGCTTCATCTTGGAAAAGGGCTTGCCCTCTTTGTTGAAGGCAAAACGCTCTTTGCGGGCAATTTGCTGTACACGCGGATTCTCCTTAAGGGGTATCAGCACCTCGGGCTCGCGCTCCTCCATCCTGTCTTTCGACTCATTTGAAAAGATCATCTCTCCAATCATGTCAGGGTGGGCTTCCAGGTCCATGCGGGGCGAGAGGCTGTCGTCAATGGAGAGCTTCAGCATTTCCAGCATGAGGTCTTTAATATCGGCTTCAATTTCACGGAGGACCTCAGTGGAGCAGACCCCTTCTTTGGTAATCTGGCTGGCAAAATTAAGGATGCTGTCGTGTTCCTGCCAGGCTTCCACCTCTTTTTTATCGCGATACGATGAGGCATCAGATGGACTATGTCCGCTGTAGCGGTATGTGAGTACTTCCAGCAAGACAGGCCCGCGCTTCTGGTCCAGTATCTCTTTTTTGCGACGATAGGCATCTATCACCGCCAGGGGATCGTAACCATCCACCCGCTCGGCATGCATCTGGTCGCGGTTAACACCGGCACCAACGCGTGCTGCCACTTCGTAACCCATGGTTTCACCGCAGGTTTGTCCGCCCATGCCATACTGGTTGTTCATAATGGTAACGATGAGCGGAAGCCCCCCTTTCATATCACCTTCCCACAGTTTCTGAAACTGATCCATGGATGCAAAGGTGAGACCCTCCCAGACGGGTCCGCAGGCCAGGGAGGCATCGCCAATGTTGGCCACTACCACACCCGGTTTGCGGTTCACCTTTTTATACAGTGCTGCCCCCACAGAGATGTCGGCGCTGCCGCCTACGATGGCATTGTTGGGATAGACGCCAAACGGCGTGAAAAAGGCATGCATACTGCCACCCAGACCACGGTTAAAACCAGTTTCGCGGGCAAAAATCTCGGCCAGCGTACCATAAACCAGAAAACGGCGTGCCAGAGACTTAACGTCTCCTTCGTGCCCTTTTTGTACGATTTTCAGGATGGTGCCATCAAAAAAGCTTTTCATAATCTGCATCAGCCGGTCGTCGTCAAGCTGGTGGATGGCGCTGAGGCCTTTTGCCAATATCTCACCATGACTGCGATGGGAACCAAAGATAAAGTCGTCAATAGAAAGGTGGTAGGCCATGCCAACGGCGGCCGCCTCCTGACCAATGGAGAGGTGAGCAGGGCCGGGATGGTTATAGGCAACGCCCTGGTATTCACCGGCTGTTTTGATGAGGTTCAGCATCTCCTCAAATTCACGTATCAGGCGCATGTCGTGATAGATGCGAATCAAATCATCGTCGCTGAAGTTTTTGCGTTCCTCCTTCAGAGTACGGTTGTACTGGTTGATGGGAATGGGTGTGAAGGTTAGCTCGCGGGCTTTTCGCGATTTTACAGGGTCTATGAATTGTTCTTTTGGCATTTTTGTTGGTTTTGGTGAAGGAGCCTTCTGTCTGCCGACAGGCAGGGTAAAAAGGGCTAATTACTAAGAGGTCCCAGTTCCCCCTCTCTCGGAGGGGTTAGGGGAGGCTTTCTATCTGGTCAGCTACCTCCTTTAAAAACCGGGAGGCCTGGCCGCCGTCGATGGCACGGTGGTCGTATGTAAGACTCAATCCAATACGGGGTACGATGGCTATGGTACCATCCTCCAGTGGAGTGGGTCGGTAAATAATGGTGTTAACGCCCAGTATAGCTACCTGTGGCAGATTGATGACCGGGGTGAACATCTCCACACCATAATTTCCCAGGTTGGAGATGGTGAACGAGGCTGCCTCGGGTGCAATCAGAGACGGATCGATGTTGCCTTTGCGGCTGGTTTCGGCCAGTTCCTTCATTCTTTGGGCAAGCCCTTCGATGTTGTAATCACCGGCATTTTTCACCACGGGTACCATGAGGCCTCGCTCAGTGTCCACGGCCATTCCCAGGTGAATACCTTTAAAGAGCTTAAGATGTTCGTTGCTGAGGTGTGCATTCACCTGGGGGAACAGTTTTAAAGCTTTTACCACTGCAAACGAAATAAAGTCGTTGAGGGTTAGGTTTATGCCTGTGCCGGCAGCCACCTGTTCTTTAGATTTTTGGCGGTTGGTCAGCAGTTGCCGTGCATCGGCGGTGAGGTGGTGGGTGAGTTGCGCTGATGATTGCAGCGAGTTGTGCATAGCCCGGGCAATGATTTTACGGATGTTGGTGAGGGGTTGGAGTTCGTAATCGCCGGTTGAAAGCGAGGACGGCGCAGTTGTGGTTATTGGTTTGGCAGTGGTAACCGGCTTTACAGCCGGTGCTTTTGCTCTTTGTGGCTTGTCTTCCAGCCAGGCCACCACGTCACGGTCGAGGATGCGGCCATTGGGGCCGGTACCCTGCAATTCATTAACAGGTACCTGTTCCACTTCGGCTCTTTTACGCGCTCTTGGCGATATCTTGATGGTTTCGCTGGTGCCGGAGGAGGGGGCTGGAGTAGTATCTTTCTGGAGTGCCGGAGCGGATAGCTCAGTCTCTAAAGCTTTGGAAGTTGACTCCACTTCACTTTTCGGGGATGAACCAAATGAGGAGATATCTTCTCCCGGGCTGCCTATCACGCAAACGGTTTCTAAAACAGGGACTTCGTCGCCTTCTTTGAAAAAAGCACCTAAAAAGGTGCCCTCTCCGGGAGCTTCCTCTTCAAATGAGGCCTTGTCGGTTTCGTAGGCAAAGAGCAAATCGCCCTTTTCAACCTGTTCTCCGGGCTTTTTGTAGAAGGCTGTCAGGATGCAGGTTTCTACTGATTGCCCCTGCCGGGGCATGATAATTGGGATTGCCATATTCTCTTACTTGTATTTACAAGTGCAAATATAATAGAGTTTGGAGATAAAAGCAATGAAGTGAGAAAGTTTTTTTAAAAAGAATATGATTATTCAGTTAAGATATTGCCAATACACTAAGACACAAAGATTCACGAAAAACAATGACAATCCATGCTGCCCTGTTTAACAGATATAGACCAAAGATACAGATTTGAAAATATCTTGCGCTGGATAATACAAGTTTGTAAACATGTTATTGTTTTTTGATATTCTTTCCGGGAAATAGTTTTATCTTTGTGGTAGAGAGACCCATAAATTGTGCGTTTGTACAGGGAGGTCGGGTTCTGTGTTCAGAGTTTTGGGTTCCGGGAGACTCGATAAAGACGCACGGCCGTGCGTTTTTACAAGATACCGTTCACCGTTCACTGTCCCATTATTCAGGATTTCACTGGAAGTTAAACCCTGATTGGAAGCATCGTTTACCTTTCGGTTCCTGAGCTTGTCGAAGGATACTGTTTACTGTTTACCTACCTTCCCTCTGGTCGGCAGGCCTTTTACCTTTTACCTTTTACCTTTGACCTGGTTTCTTTTTCCTAATCACCTCAATAATGACCAAAAGACCAATACCTCATTACCGGCGTTTGTACGAACAACTTCGCAAGAATATTGTAGATGGGGTTTACCGTGAAGGTGACCTGTTGCCTTCGGAGAATGAATTGTGTGCGTTGCACAACCTTACGCGGCCCACTGTGCGCAAAGCATTGGATATGCTTACACACGAGGGTTTTATAAAAAAACGGCAGGGATTGGGAAGCATTGTACATAAGTTGCCCAAAGGAATTGGTATTTTGTCGGTCGCAGGCACAACCAGTGCTGTTGGAAGCACCAATCTTACCACCCGAATGGTAGGAAAACCACGCGTGCAACCCTGGCCCGATGATTTCTTTTTTTCTCTTTCTGCCAGAGAGCTTTCCACCGGATGTATCTTTCTGGAGCGGATACGCCTGGTGAACGATCGTCCTGTTTTTTATGATATTACCTATCTGCCCAACATTAACCTGCCCCGTTTTACCTCGCGTAACCTCGATAATAAATCTCTTTTCGACGTGCTCCGCCAGAACTATCAGCTGGAAGTGAAAGGGGGCGAACAATACCTGAAAGCCATCAGAGCTAAAGATGAGACCATTTGTCGCTATCTTAACCTTGCCAGGGATGAGCCGGTGCTTCATCTTCAGCGCAAACTGGAAACCAGCCGTTCGGGATTCAGTTTTTACTCATTTATGTATTGTAATACCAATGATTTTAGTTTGTACGGAATATTTTAAAAAATCGTGCAGCAAATAGGTTGTTTGACCCAACCGGTACTAAATCTACAACACTCCTGCTCAAAAATGATTGTGTTACTCCTTTGGATTTTGTAAATTTGTTTTACCGGATACAATAGTTTTATCTGCTATTAAAACAATCATCTTATGAAGCAGGGAGAGGTTCATCTGATTGATCTTGACTTTGAGTACAAGATATGGAAAAACAGGCTGGAAGGTTTTTTTAAAGATTTGAAGATTATTCGTAAACGCAATCAGGCCCTGGAGAGCGGAGAGAGCGACCTGGAGCTGAATGCCGTTGAACTGATGGTACTGAATGAGCACGAAGCGCAGTTGAAAAAGATGCTGGGACGTATTACCGTGCAGGAGCAGGAACTGCAATACTACAATAAAGACTTTCCCATCACGGCAGAACATCAGTATATTACCGAACATTTGGAGTTGAGGGAACGAATGAAGGCGCTTTCAGATAGTTGTATGGCAAAGATTACCGGGTTGATAGAGGAGTTGGGAATATGATATCTGTCGAAAAATGGTTTTATGCATAGTTGTTCAATTTGATTATACGCTTCCACCATGTATCTACCCAAACAAAAGATGCTTTTTGCAATAAAGGTAAAAAACCTGCGAAGCAGAAGCTGTATTCAATTGTTACGGGACAAGCTGGAGGGGGAGGGTTTTGCGGTTGCAGATGTTCAACCCGGGCAGGTGCTGTTGAGCGCTGAGCCTTCGGAAGATGAGAGGGTCCGGCTGACTCATCTGCTGACCCAATTTGGTTTTGAGCCTATTACCGACAAGGACAAGACCCTGGTGGAGGAGATAAAACTTGCTGTGCATGAGCTGATCCATGAGATGAACAATGTGGATTCGGTGGTTCGAAAATCAGAATATCTGGTAGAGAAGCTTAACAGGAATTATTCCGGCCTCTCCAGGGTCTTTTCACTGCACTCCTCCGTCACACTCGAAAAATACATCATAATGCATAAAATTGGGCGCACCCGTGAGCTGATCGATGAAGATGAGTTGAGTCTGAGTGAGATAGCCTACAGGATGGAGTACAACAGCGTTCAATATCTCTCCTACCAGTTTAAGAACGTTACAGGTATTTCGGTTTCTGACTACAAACACGATCCGGAAAAAATTGAACCCTTCCTGAAGGAACTGGCGCAAATAGAATAGGATTGATTCGGGCAGCTGCCGGATCCGTTTGCTCTGCGGTCAAATACCCCGGATTGCCTGCCTGCCGGCAGGCAACCCGGAGGTCAATTGAATAAAACTTAATTTCATAACATTTAATCAAAGAGTCGTAACAATTCTCCTGAAAGTTATGGTCAACTTTGTCAAGGAATTTATGAAGTTGTTTAACACCATGTAAAAACAATCGTATCATGAAGCTAAGAAGTAATCTGGCCATAAGTGAAAGTGGCTTTGTGTTTGACGCAGGAACAGGTGAGTCTTTCTCACTCAATCCTACCGGATATGCCATTCTTGAACTTTTGAGAAAGGGAAAAACCGATGCGGAGGTGAAAGCCTGGATGATGGAACGGTATGATGTAGAGTCGGCCGACTTTGAGCGGCTCTATTTTGATTTTGTAAGAAGCCTCCATCAGTATGGTTTTTTTGAAAACGAGTGATCGATATAAGATGAAAAAAACAACGCTGACAGTAGCTGTTTCGGGCCTCAATAACACCGACAATCCCGGCCCGGGGGTACCCTTCATCAGAGCCATCAGGGAGTCTGCCGCCTTTGACGTGCGGGTGGTAGGTTTGGCTTACGAAAATCTGGAGCCCGGCATTTATATGCCCGGCATGGTGCAAAAAACCTTTCTGATGCCCTATCCCTCCGAAGGAAAGGATGCGGTGTTGCAAAGAATTGCCCATATTCAGAAGCAGGAAGATATTCAGGTGTTGGTGCCTAACTTCGACTCCGAGTTGCATACCTTCATGCTTTGCGAAAAGGAATTGGAAGCGATGGGTATTCGAACCTTTTTGCCCACTCTTGAGCAATACGAAGAGCGCCACAAATGGAATCTGCCCGAATTTGGTGAGAAATATGATGTGGAGGTTCCCAAAAGTGTGGCATTAAACTCAGGTAATGAGATAGAACGGGTGGAGGAGGAGTTTGACTTTCCGGTGATGGTGAAAGGCCTCTTTTACGATGCCTACATCGCCTATACTATAGATCAGGTGCGCAATCACTTCAACCGGATCAGCGCCAAATGGGGATTCCCGGTAATTGTGCAGGAGTTTGTGAAGGGTACCGAAGTGAATGTGATTGCCCTGGGCGATGGAACAGGGCGAACTGTTGGTGCTGTGCCCATGCGCAAACAATACATCACCGACAAAGGGAAGGCCTGGGGTGGTATCACTTTGGATGCACCTGTCATGATGGAACTTACGCGAAGAATCATAGAGAAAACCCGCTGGCGGGGCGGTATGGAACTGGAGTTGATACGCACAGCCGATAACCGGTTCTATCTGATTGAGATCAATCCCCGTCTTCCGGCCTGGCTCTATCTGGCTGTTGGTGCCGGGCAAAACCTCCCCGAAGCGCTTCTGAAGCTGGCTCTGGGCATGGAAGTGAAATCGATGACTCAATACGATATTGGGCGCATGTTTGTGCGCTATTCTTACGATATGATTGTGAACATAGAGCAGTTTCAGCAGATATCGGTAAATGGAGAACTATAAACAAAACATCATGGAAAAACTACTATTCGAAGCCCCCTTTATTAAACTATTGAACGCCGGTATGCCCGGCAAATTTGGTTTGAAACCTGCCATTAAAACCATTGAACAGATTGATGGGGTTGCCATCGCCGATCTGTTGCAACAGTATGGCTCACCTCTATATGTGATCAGCGAAAAGAGTATCAGGGATACGGTGAAAAAAGCTCATCAGGCATTCTCTACACGTTATCCTAAAGTGCAGTTTGCCTGGAGTTACAAAACCAATTATATGGATGCGGTTTGCCGGGTATTTCACCAGGAAGGTGCCTGGGCCGAGGTGGTTTCCGGCATGGAGTACGACAAAGCACTGGCCAATGGGGTGGAGGGCTCCCACATTATTTTTAACGGGCCTGGCAAGTCCAGGGAGGAGCTGCTGAAGGCGGTTGAGAACAAGTCCTTGATTCATATCGACCATTTCGATGAGTTGTTCATGGTCATCGAGTTGAGTCAGAGCTCCTCATTGCGACCCAGAGTGGCCATACGGGTGAACATGGATTGCGGCATCTATCCCAAATGGGATCGTTTTGGCTTTAACTACGAGAATGGCGAGGCCTGGGAGGCGCTTAACCGGATTATGCTTAGTGGAACACTCGATTTGATGGGACTGCACACGCATATTGGCACTTATGTAATTTCGCGCGACGCCTATCGCATTGGGGCCACCAAACTGGCTGAACTGGCTGCCGGCGTGGCCGAAAAGTACAAACACCACATCCGGTATATCGACATGGGCGGCGGATTTGCTTCGGCTAATAAACTTAAAGGTGCCTACTATGCCGGGGTGGATACGGTTCCCTCGTTTGGTGATTATGCCGATGCTATCAGTTCGGCCCTAATCAACTCACGCCTCAATCCCGAGAATATGCCAATGCTAATCCTTGAAACCGGTCGCGCGCTGATTGACGACGCCGGGTATATTGCAGGGACGGTGCTGGCCAACAAGCGCCTCTCCGACGGGCGGCGGGCTATGGTGCTGGATGTGGGTGTGAACCTGCTTTTCACCTCTTTCTGGTACGATCATGAAGTGTTTCCTGCAGTGAAAACTTCCGATTTTACCGAAGATACCACCATTTACGGGCCGTTGTGCATGAATATTGACGTGATACGGGCTGCCATAGATTTTCCGGTACTGAAAAAAGGCGACCACGTGGTGATCAAACGCACCGGTGCCTATAACATGACGCAATGGCTGCAATTTATCAACCTGCGACCCTCCATCGTAATGATTGACGAAAAGGGCGTTCCCCACATAATTCGTGAAAAGGAGACGCTGGAGACCATTACCGGACCGGAGCGCATGCCGGACCATCTGAATCTCAAATAGGGACATTTGGGGAAGACGGAAGAACAGTACCAGCGGTGCGGCATTATGGTAGAAGGTTGCGCCGTTTTCACAAAGCTCCATAGGAGCGGTATTATATTGTCCGTAAGGTGCTAAATTGAACCAATACCTTTCTATAAAATCAAATTGCATGCCTCAAAACATCAATATCTCCCGGCAAAGAATCACCGGATTTCTCAAGGGTCTCCTGCGTTCCTATTCGCAGGTATTCTTCTCCGACCATCTGGTATTTGCTTCTTTGTTGATGTTGATTACCTTTTTAGACTGGCACACAGGTGTTGCCGGTTTGCTGTCGGTGGCAGTGAGTCAGTTGCTGGCGCTGATTTTGGGCCTCGACCGCTATCAGGTGGAAAAAGGTTCTTACGGTTTTAATGCCCTGCTTACCGGACTGGGTCTGGCCTTCTTTTTTGGGCCCTCACCGGTCTTCTTCCTGGTGCTGTCGGTGGGTGCTGCTCTCTCCCTGTTTATCTCGGTGATGCTTCAGGGTGTATTGGGGAAATACGGCTTGCCCTTTTTGAGTCTGCCCTTCATCTTTGCACTTTGGATATTGAACCTGAGTGCCGTTGAATTTTCCTACCTGGGACTGAGCGAAAGAGGGGTCTTTTCGTTCAACCATCTGTTTGGAGTGGGTGGTAAGCCACTGGTGGATTTGATGTTGTGGTGGAATGAATGGGCGCTGCCTTCGGCGATTGTCACCTATTTTAAATCGCTGGCTGCCATCCTGTTTATGCAGGATGTTTTGCCGGGCGTTATTGTGGCCATTGGGTTGTTGCTCTATTCACGCATGGCCTTGTCGCTCTCTTTGTTAGGGTTTGTATCGGCATTTTTCTTTTATGAGATCATCGGGGCCGATTTCTCTTCACTCAACTATTCCTACATCGGTTTTAATTATATCCTTACCTCCATTGCACTGGGCGGGTTTTTTCTGGTGCCCTCCTGGCGAAGCTATCTCACATCGCTGCTCATCATTCCTTTGGTAGCCACCTTTTCCATTGGTTTCTCCAGATTGCTGGCTGCCTGGTATCTGCCTGTATATGCACTGCCTTTTAACCTCACCGTTCTAATGGTGCTCTACGTTTTAAAGATGCGGGGATACCATTCGGGCCGACTCAATGAGGTTTACATACAGCACAATTCACCGGAGAAGAACTTTTACGCCTTTTATAATTTCAACCAACGGTTCGGCAACAAGGGTGACGTTGCCATCTCTCTGCCTTTCTTTGGCGCCTGGAGCGTGAATCAGGGTCACCGGGGAGCTGTTACCCATCGCGGTGAGTGGCAATATGCCTGGGACTTTGTGATTAAAGGCGATAATGAGAAAGAGTATGCCAACGATGGCGAAAGACTCTCCGATTATTACTGCTACGACAAGCAGATCGTGGCGCCCGCTGCAGGCACCGTGGAACAGGTGATCGACGATGTGCCCGATAATGCCATTGGGGATACAAATCTTCGGCAAAACTGGGGGAACACCATTGTGGTGAAGGCCGGTGAGCTTCTCTATTACAAACTGAGTCATCTCAAATCCGGCTCCGTGGAGGTGAAAGCAGGTGATAAAATTAAAGAGGGTCAGGCTTTGGGGCGGTGTGGTAATTCGGGGCGCTCACCCTATCCGCATCTGCACTTCCAAATTCAGCAGACACCCTATATCGGCTCTCCCACTTTGCGCTATGCCATCAGTAACTATCTGCTTAGCAGCAAAGAGGGACGCCATGTGGTGACCTACGATTTTCCACTTTTGGGTGAGACTGTTGAGAATGTCTACCCCCAAACGCTTCTTAAAAGTGCACTCCAATTTAAGCCGGGACAACGCCTGCAGTGGGAGGCAGAGGGCGAATCCCTCATCTGGGAGGTTAAAACCACCATTTACAATCAGACCTACCTGGAGTGTACGAAAACAGGTAGCCGGGCCTGGTTCGACAGCGGGGGAGCACTCTTCTGGTTTACCCATTTTGAAGGTTCCCGCCATTCGTTGCTCTATCTGTTCTATCTGGCGCTCTTCAAGGTGCCGCTGGTTTTTGAAGCGGGCCTGGACGTTAAAGATGAATATCCGGTAAATATGGTTTTCTCAAAGTTTAGAAGATGGTTTCAGGACTTTGCAGCGCCATTCGTGGTGTTCCTCAGCGCCACCTATCATTTGCAGTTTCGAAAAATTGACGACCCAACATTTCCATCTTCCCTCACTTTTGAGTCAGCTACCTATACCGGACGGCAGCAAAAAGAGAAGATAGGTGACTTTGCTTTTCAGATAAACCATCAGGGAATTCAATCATTTCATTACCAATGGAAAAACAAACAAAAACAGGAAGCAGTCTGCAAATATTGATGGCTCTGACCTTTGTAACGCTTTTTACGTTTCCGCTCAAGGCACAGGAACCCTCATCCAGTTACTTCGACTCGCTCACTTACCGGTTGTATTCAGAAGAACAATGGGAAGCTTTATCAGATGCCGGAGCCAATGCCATCAGTCAGGGTTACGATGGATATTATATACAGATACGAACCGGCATTGCCCTGTTTAACAGGGGCCGGTACCGCAGTGCCGACAGGTATCTGACCAGGGCCTGGGAGATATTCCCCAATGATGTGTCGGGGGAGTACGCTTATCTTTCAAAGCTTTGGGGAGGACGCTATTTCCAGTCGGAGACCATAAGAGAAAAGTTGCCGGAGGCTGCTCTGAAGCGTTTGGGGATAATCAAGGCGCCTCTGATTAAATCGGCAGGCGTTTCCTGGGCGACTTTCTGGCTGAGCAAAAACTCGACCAGGGGTGGCGTTGCTCCCAACGCAGAAGAGTCGGGCAGCCGCCTGTCGGCCAATCGCTTTATGCACTACGGGGCAAATTTCACCCATCGCCTGGGCTCGCGGGGAGCGCTTACCCATCAGGCCGGTGTTTTGAAAAAAGAGAGCGATCTCTACATCGGCCCTTCAGAGACTAACGATAAGTTGTGGACAGATGATTATCAGGCCAATCAGTTCAACTATTATCTAAGATGGGATGGCTCCCTGGGTCAAAATTGGAGTATGAGCCTGTTTGGCAATGGCTTATGGTTCGATTTTCCTGTTTATAGCCCTGACGACTCCTCTACGGATAATAATCATTCGCAGTGGTTGCAATCAAAGGTGAACGATTTTGATTTTGTGGCCGGTGCAACTCTTATAAAAAGCTTCGATTTAGCTGATTTGTCGCTCGAAGTGGCCGGTTCATCCATAGGAAGCGAGAGTCAGTTTCAGGCTACCGGTGGAGCACTGTTTTATCCGCTTTACAATCTCAACTTTTATCTTGGGGGAGGGCTTATCTTCAATCAATCGGCATCGGAGGAGCAGATTTTGGGCAGCGGAATCATAGGTGGCAAACTCAACCGTTTTGTGTGGTTAGAAGCAGTGGGCCTGCTGGCCAATGAAGCCCGTTTTTTTCACGGCCAACAGGGCAGTCTGGTATATAACGGTCCCGAGCTGGTAAATTATATAGCCGGGATAAATGCCATTGTGCTTCCCGCGAAGCGATTTAAATGGTATATTTCGTGGCAGCAACGCGGGTACACCAGCTATTTTATAACCGACGATGACGTCGTACAACTGCAGCAGCCTTTAAATAATGATTATCAACTTATCTCAACTTCTGTGCTATGGAACTTTTAAAAACATTATGGCTTCTCCTTTTGTTATCTGTTTTTGCATCGTCATCGGCCCAAAATGGTTTGGTGACAGCCTTTGGAAAGAGCTATGAACTGGAGCGTGAAGGAAAATTCAGAGAGGCTGCTTCTGTTTTAGAAGCGGCAAATGTTCAGGAGAGTGGATATGAGGTTCATCTCAGGCTGGGATGGCTCACCTATCGGGCGGGTGATTTTAACCGGTCGGAGCAGTATTACCGGAAAGCCCTTTCCATCAGGCCCTATTGCATTGAAGCGCGCCTGGGGTTGGTGTTGCCCCTGTCGGTAAATAACCAATGGGATGAGATCGTTAAGATTTACAACGAGATTTTAGGGATCGACCCTCAAAATACACTGGTCAACTACCGGATGGGGCTCATCTATTACGAACGGGGGCAGTTCGAAAAAGCCGATGCACACTTGAAGAAGGTGGTGAACCTTTATCCGTTCGATCACGACTCATTGCTTCTGCTGGCCTGGACAAAACTAAAAATGGGGCAGATGAGTGAAGCTAAGATGCTTTTTAATAAGGTGTTGCTATATAACCCTGAGGATGCGTCGGCATTGGAGGGATTGGGACTAATGAAAGCTCAAAGCTGAAAGGGAAAAGGATTAAAGCTTCCTGCCTGCCTGCCGGCAGGCAGGAAGCTTTAAAGGATTAGTAATTAGTGATTAAAGGATTAGGAAGCTCAATCCGGTAGCTGCCGGACAAAGCTCAAAGTAAAAAAGGCAACAGGCATCGGACAATAGGCTGAACCCTGAACCCTGAACTCAAAAACCTTCAATCTCTTTCCCTCAATCTCTGGATTCTTCTTCCCTGCCTTTCCTGCGGTCGGCAGGCAGGCGTCTTCTGTCTTCTCTCCTCCTTTCCAACACAAACACATATGACAAAATCGAAACTAAAAAAGGAACTGGGACTCTTCGATGTCTTTGCCATCAGCACGGGAGCCATGTTCAGTTCGGGGTTCTTTTTGCTTCCGGGTATCGCGGCTCAATACACCGGGCCTTCGGTGTTTCTGGCTTACCTGCTGGCGGGGCTGCTTATTTTGCCGGCGATGTTCAGTATGGCCGAGATTGCCACAGCACTGCCACGGGCCGGTGGAGCCTACTTTTTTTTAGATCGCAGTCTGGGGCCACTCATGGGCACCATTGGCGGACTGGGAACCTATTTTGCGCTGATTTTTAAAACGGCTTTTGCCATTGTGGGCATTGGTGCTTACGCTGCCATCTTTTGGCAGGTGCCTGTAAAGACCATCGCTATATCGGCGACCCTGTTTTTTATGGCGATGAATCTGTTGGGAGCTAAAAAAACATCCGGTCTTCAAAATTTCTTTGTGATATTCCTGGTTGTAGTTTTAGGCACTTTCATCTTTGACGGACTTTACAATATTTTTTTCACTTCAAAATTCAGCATTCCATTTACCTCCAACTTTGATCATCCTTTCTTTAGCGATGGATTCAACGGATTGCTTACCACTACCGGCTTTGTTTTTGTATCTTATCTGGGTTTAACACAGATTACCAGTGTGGCCGAAGAGATTAAAAACCCGGAGCGTAATATTCCGTTGGGGATGATTTTGTCGTTGGTGGTAACAGGCTTGATTTATGTTTTAGGAGTTTTTGTAATGGTGGCAGTTATCAATCCTGCCGAGCTGGTAAACGATATGGCTCCCGCTGCCACAGCCGTGAGAGAAGTGTTCACATGGCTGCCTGGTAAATGGGGTTCATATCTGATGATTGGTGCTGCCATGGCTGCTTTTGCCTCTACCGGTAATGCAGGGATTCTGGCCTCGTCGCGTTATCCACTTGCCATGAGCCGCGATAAGTTGTTTCCGCCCGGGTTTTCGATGATTAATAAAAAGGGTATTCCGGTAAGCGCTGTTCTTTTAACAACGGGAATCATTCTTTTTATAATTATTGCCATTTCGGCCGAAGGCATTGCCAGGTTGGCCAGCACCTTCATTCTCATCATCTTTATGTTTATCAATTTCGCGGTTATCGTGTTTCGTAAAAGCAATATTGAATCTTACGATCCGGGTTACAAATCGCCTTTGTACCCTGTTATGCAGCTGGCCGGGATTAGCGTCTCGCTGATCCTTATTGCCTATATGGGCTGGTTGGCTGTCCTGTTCAGTGCCGTGGTTATTTTGCTGGGCTATTTGTGGTACCAATATTATGCCCGTGAAAAGGTGAAACGCGAGGGGGCCATTTTTCACTGGTTTGCTCTGCTGGGTAAATATCAGTATCCTGCCATTGAGAACGAATTTATGTCTATCCTTAAAGAAAAGGGGTTGCGGCGGGGAGACCCATTCGACGAAACGATTGTTCGCGCTCGTATTACCGATATAGATAAAGAGATGACCTTCGACGAACTGGTAAATAACGTATCGGAGGCATTATCTGTGGAAATGCATGTACGCAAAGATATTGTGGTGGATGAGTTCTTAACCACATCGTCCTTCGATACCGCTCTTGTGAAACCTGAAGTTGCGATTCTTCATGCCAGATGCACCGGAATTGACCATCCTTCGCTTCACGTGGCATTGTCGCGCCGGGGCATCAGCAAGTCGGTGACCAAAGCGGATATTTCATCCTCTGATACCATCCGGGTCTTTTTCTTCCTGGCAAATCCTGCTCACCAGGCACGCCAGCAGTTGCGAATGCTCACGCGGCTTATCGACATTGTGGAGCGGAAAGAGTTTGTGGAAGAGATGCTGGATTACAAAAATCATCGGAAGATTAAGGAATACCTGCTTTACAATGAGCGATTTATAACTGTTCAGTTGTTGCCCGGTACGGTGCAGGCTTCCATGATTGGGAAGCCGTTGAAAGATATTAAATTTCCACCCGAAGTGTTGGTGGCGCTGGTCGAGCGCGATTCGGATACCTTTACGCCTCATGGTAATACGGAGCTACAGGTGAACGATGTGCTGACCATCATCGGCGAACCACGCTCCATCGCGCAACTCTTTAAGCGTTATGTGAGCAACGCCTGAGGAATCTGTTCACTCAATCATTTTTTGATAGGAGACCACATCCAGCAGCTCATCAAACTTTTGGCCCACCTGTTTGTATTCGGCACATTTCTCGAAACCGCATTTGGTAAACAGGTTGATGCTTTGTTGGTGGGTACCGGTAATGTCGCCCACCAGCACACGGATATCCTTCTTTTTGGCTTTCTCTTCCAAAAAGGTCACCATTTTATAACCAATGCCCTTGCCACAATATTCGGGCTTCAGATAAACGGTAGCCTCGGCAGTCCTGTCGTAAGCTTGTCCCTTTTTAAATTGCGAGAGGTAGCAGTAGCCCGCCACCATACCATCCGCCTTTACCATATACGATTGGTAAATTGGGTGATAAAACGGGATTATCTCCCTGAGCTCCTGAAAGCTGATGCGATCGGTATAAAAAGTGGCCGAAGTGTTTAAAATGTAGTAGTCAAATATCTCCTTGATGGCCACAAGGTCGTTAAGCGTTGCTTTTTCAAATGTGATATCCATATCGTATTTGTTGTTGCTTCTGTTTGGTGTAAGAATAGGGTAAAGTTAATGAAATTGATATTTAAATGAAGGATTTTGTGATAAATTTTTTAGGAGAGGGGTTTCACGTAAAACCGCAAAGGTTACGTGGCTGTGGATTACCGGTTATCGTTCACCGTTTATCGCCGTTGCGGTAAACCTGCAATCCGGTGCGTTAATGCCCGGCCCGGGCAAATATAAAGACGCACAAATTGTGCGTCTCTACGTTCGTTTCACCCTTTACCTTTTGGTTCCTGAGCTTGTCGAAGGATACCTTTTACTGTTTCCATTGTCGTGGCAAACCTGCGATCCGGTGCGTTAATGCCCGGCCCGGGCAAATAAAAGACGCACAAATTGTGCGTCTCTACGTTCGTTTTACCGTTTACCCTTTACTGTTTACCTTTTACCGCTCACCGTTTACCTTTTGGTTCCTGAACTTGTCGAAGGATACCTTTTACCCTTCCACCCTATTTAGTCGGCAAGAAAACTAACAATTTTGAACAGTGGCGTCCGAGCATAACGTGATACATTGAGCTTGCCGAAATGCCGTAATTGACGTTTTCTTGCAGCCATTATTTATAAAAATTCCTTTTAAATGCCTCGAATTCCTCTCTTTTCAAAAATCTGCGTTTTACAAAGGCATTTATAAATCCTAATCCATAGCCAAACAGTTGGGTAAAGGCCGCCGGTACAGCCACCAGTGAGGTGTTGAGCTCTTTAGTATGAACCAGGGCATCCACAAAGAAGGCCAGTGGTGGTATTGCCACCAAGATAAGAAACAGAGGATGCAACAGCGAAAGCAGCAACACGGCGGGGTAGCCTAATGTAAAAAGGGAGGGTAGGAGATGCACTGTTTTTAAGGTGCCCGGATGGCGATGTTCCAGATTGATGCGGGCAATACCCGAGTTGTACACCTGTTTATAAAAGGAGCGCAGGGTGTTGCGGCGTTTGTGATAGACCCATGCCCCGGGCAGCAGGGTGGTTTGGTAACCCTGCTCGATGAGTCGCATGCTGAAGTCCAGGTCTTCGCCAAAGCGCATTTTCGAGAATCCTCCCAATTCCTGAAATATCTCTTTGCGCACGCCCAGATTAAAGCTGCGGGGATAAAAGGTGTCCATGCGCTTGTGGCCGCCCCGGATGCCGCCGGTGGTAAGCAGGCTACTCATGGCATGACCAATGGCCTTTTGCATAGTGTTGAAATCTGCATGGGCACGATCGGGGCCACCAAAGCAGTGAAAAGCAGGTTGTTGCAGAGCTTCTGCAACCACTTTTGTGTAGCCGGGTGGCAGCAGGCAGTCCGAGTCCAGGAAGACCAGCCAATCGCTTTTGGCAGCCCCGACGCCCGTGTTGCGTGCCGGCCCGGGGCCCTGGTTGGATTGGGTTAAATAGCTCACTGGCAAACCCCGGCTCCACTCATCCACTATATCTTCACAGGTCATTTTGGATCCGTCCTCCACTACTATCACCTCAAAATTGGATGTCTCCTGCCGGGAGATCGACTCCAGCAGCTCATCCACCTCCTGCGGGCGGTTAAAGACGGGAATAATGAAGGATAACAGTGGCATAAAGCAGAGTTTATCACAAAGATAAGGAAAAGAAACAAAAGTCTCCCTCTGGCCCTCCGGCAGCTGCCGAACGGTGGAGAAAGGAGGAAGCTTTGAACCACCGAAGGAGCTCGAAGCCGATATGTTTTTGGCCACGAAGCCACAAAAGCACGAAAGATTTTTTTTGAATGAACAAACCCAACAACCCAACAGGCCAGTATCTTAATCCTTAATGGTTTTAAAGCAACCAACCCCGGCAAGGGATGAAACCTGTCGGGGTTGTTAGTTAAATAAACACAGTCTGTAAGCCTCTACCGTTCAAAGGGGTTCTCCTCGAAACCGGACTTTTGAGTGGAAGTGGCCGGGGTTGCAGAGTCAACACCCGGGGCAGTAACGGCATTACCATAGGGGGGATCGGGCGGGCCATAACTGGTTGTTTGCAACACAATTACCCGATCAATAAATACTTCCTCAATTTTCGGAGAGAGATATATTTTTTTTCCTGTGTATTTCATCAGAAAACAGGTCTATTTTTATGATGATTAGAGCAAAAATAGAAATCGAATTTCGGCCCAAATCAAAAACAACTTTTACAGGTTATCAGAAAACAGCTTTATATTCTTCAATGCCCCCTTCCCATTCAATACGCAAAATCACCATCCCTTTATGTGAAACGGCTATTTTGTTTGGGGCTCCGGCATTCAATATGCCATTATCCAATATTTTTCCGTCAAGGCCAAATAGCTGATAACGAGACCGCTGGCCTTCAGGCATAATTACTACTATTTCCGATTTGCCGGTGTAAATATAGGGCTTATTTATATCTTTATCAACATCATCACCTTTTATGCCGGTGACAGTCCCATTTTTTAGCACCAATGCAAAACGCGTAGTGTTTTTCCCGGTTGCATTAATTTCAAAGGGATAGGAAATGCCTTCGGTTATTTTTGTTATGGTGTTAAGGGTTTTATCTTTAATAAATACCTCAGAGTTCTCAAGCAGGGTATTTAATGCAATAGAGAATTCACAGGTTCCTGTAGTTTTAACTGAGTAACCCAGAGAGATTTCCATCTCTTCAGCCTGTGGTAAGCCGTTTATGGCCAATGGCTGGTTTCCGGCAAGAGTGAATACCTCGCAAAAATTGGGGTTATTACTAAAAAACTTGTCACTGTCAAATACATCTATACCAATGGTAGCCTCAGGTGCGAGTGCTATAGCTGTTTCATCGATATGATTGTTGAACCTGGACGCTAATTTTAAGGAAGGGAATTTTGTAGAGCCTTTTGATCCCGACTTCAAATAAGAGGTGGTGTTAGCTTCCAATGCTGAAGTGGGGAAAACAACCGAACCTGTATTGTTGGGTAAACCTGTAACAACTTTTACCCAAATGGAATGATGAGAAGGAATGTAAGGATCGTCTATGAAAATACCAAGCTCTGAGAATCCATTGAACGTGGCATAATGGCCGTCATCATTTAACCACATCCAGAAGGAGTTTTCCACGTTATTTTTGAGTACAGATGCATTATTCCAGTTAATGGTTGCTGAAAAGGGATTCCCGATCAGATTCCAACCCAGACCTTTATTAGCAGTTCGCACTACGTTGATGGTTTTGTCTTCACTATTAGGGGTACCTGTAAACACGATTTCGCTGTTGTTTCTAAAAACATAGCCCCGACCTGTGACAAGTGGCTCCGTATTGCCTTGAAGAATATAGCTGTCAGTGGGATTATCGAAATAATACATCGTTTCTGTTAAGCCCATGCTCCTCATGGTAGCCCCGCTTACCGGGGAACTTACAAAGTAATTGTAGTTAGGATTGGTGACAAGTTGTTCAAACCTTACACTGTCGGCCTTCACATTTAATGTGCCGCCCTGTGGCAAATAAGAGGCATTCCCATCAGTGGATGACTCAAGCGTAAAGCGTCCACCAATATTCAATATTCCAGCGGTATGTGTCAGGGATGCCCCTGCTTCCACGGTAAGATTATAAACGTTAATGATATCACCTGTATTAATTGTTGGATAGACTGTTGATAAAGGATTGGGAATAAGTACACTCTTATTTTCCACAAAACCATCTTCCCAGTTAGTCGGTTCTCCCCATACTCCTGTACCTCCACCACCGCTCCAACGGTTTATTTTATCTGTTTCGAAGGTGAAGCTGGAAACGTTGGTTTGTTGATTCCCATATTGATCCTCAAATAGTTCCATAGCAACCTTATATCCTGTGTTTTCCAATAAGTCGCCAGTTGGGGTAATGGTTATGGAACGACCATCAGGGCTGACTTCTATGGAATGACCTACCGAGTTGGTATTTTCAAGAAGATCAAAATAATAACTGGCATTGCCGGTGTTAATTTCGGTACCATCGAGAGCAAATATTTTTTCTGAAAATTGAAAATTGATAATAATGTTAATGGGTACGTTTGTGGCTCCATTCCTGGGTACGGACTGTGGGTATAAAGTCGGAGAAAAACGATCAATGCCGCGCACACGGCTTTCGGAATAGACCGTTTGATATCTGGTTACGACATGGAGATAATAACTATGCTCCGGCGTTAATGTAGAAATATTGATTTCACGAGAGAAGGGGGAATTGGCCGTCATCGAACCGAAACCTGAAGGCAAAGCAGAATTTCCATTCTCATCCTGCCCGCCCGCTATTTGCTGGGGGGTGGGACTTGTAGGAGAATCGGTTATTACAAAAAAGTAATAACCATCAGAGTCGGTTTGTCCGTTAAGAGTAAGAGATACAGCATTTTGATTAGACAGGTTGGGGTAGTCCGGCGCCCATACAGGCCCACGCCTTTGGGCTGTAAAATTCCAGACTGTGGTGTCAGAAATACCTGCAAAAGGAGCGCCCGAAGCAGACATAACAAAACCTTCACTGATTTTTACATAATAGGCTGAATCATATTTAAAATCCAGGTGCTTAATAATTAGTTGATTGCCAGATATCCTGAGATAAGAAGTTGAACTGGTACCTATAGTCTGAAAATCAGCACCATTGTCATAAAAAATATCTATACTTCCGCTGCTGCCTTTAGCAATATCACGATCGAAAGTGATAACCAGTTCTTGATCTATTGCGACATCATTAGCTTCATCCAATGGGGAAAATGCGGTTGGAATAGGGGAATCAGCTGCAGTAAAGTTCCATTTTGTTTTGTTAAGGATTCCGGCAAAAGGAACTCCTTCCGTGGATTCCACAAAGCCTTCAGGTATAAGTACATAATAGGAAGTTCCGGGTTCAAAATCACCCGTGGCAATGGTTAGCTGGCTGCCCGAATAAGAAAGAGAGGTGGCGTCATTTGCGTTAAAGGATTGAAAATTGCTGTCATCCTCCCGGTAAATGGTCATTACACCCAAACCTGCTTGTATATCTCTATCAAATATGATAATAAGGTCTTGGTTTAATGGCACATCTGTGGTATCGTCAATTGGGGTGGTAGGCTCTACTATGTGGGGTGATGCCGGATTAGCCATGGTAGTGAAACTCCAGGTTGAATTATCAGAAAAGCCGGCAAAAGGGTGCGAATTAGCCTCATCAGAGGCAAGATACAGACAACCGTTTTCAATAGTTACATAATATTCTGTGAAAAAATCAAAGTCAGCTGGTGGATTAATAACTAAATTACTTTCGAAAATGGTTACTTCACCCGTCGGTCCAAACTCATTCTCAAAGGCGTCCCCCGAAACGGCATACTCCAAAACTATTGAATCATCCGCCTTTTTCTTTACGTAGATACGAGGAGCCGGGATTGAAGATAAGGGGTTTGCTTTAATATTGTCATTAAATGTCAGCGTCAATGTTGCATCTACCTCTACATCTGTGGCATTGTTAATTGGGATAGAAGACATTAGGGTGGGTGATGCTGGATCAATCAGGGTAGTGAAACTCCAGGTTGAATTATCAGAAAAGCCAGCAAATGGGTGTGAATTAGCATCATCAGTGGCAGGATACAGACAACCGTTTTCAATAGTTACATAATAACCAGTAGAAAAATTAAAGTTAGCTGGAGGATTAATAATTAAATCATTTCCGGAAATGGTTACTTCATCATTCTCAAAGACGCCCCCCGAAACGGCATACTCCAAAACGATTGAATCATCCGCTTTATTCTTTACATAGATACGAGGTGCCGGGATTGAAGATAAGGGGTTTGCCTTAATATTGTCATTAAATGTCAGCGTCAATGTTGCATCTACCTCTACATCTGTGGCATTGTTAATTGGGGTGGAAGACATTAGGGTGGGTGATGCTGGATCAGCCTGGGTAGTGAAACTCCAAATTGTATTGTCAGAAAAGCCAGCAAAAGGATATAAATTATCAACATCAGAGACAAGATACAGACAGCCGTTATCGATAGTTACATAATAATCTGTAGAAAAATCAAAGTTAGCTGGTGGATTAATGACTAAACTGTTTTCGAAAATGCTGACTTCTTCAGTAGGTTCAGACGTATTCTTAAAGACGCCCTCCGAAACGGCATACTCCAAAACGATTGAACCATCCGCTTTATTTTTTACGTAGATGCGAGGAGCTGGGTCTGAAGATAATGGGTTAGCCTTTATGTTGGCATCGAAGGTAAGTGTCAACGTTGCATCTACCGGTACATCTGTGGCATTGTTTTCAGGGGAAAGAGAGATAATGGAAGGTGGTGCCGGGGCGGCTTCAGTAGTAAAACTCCAGGTAGAGTTGTCAGAGATTCCTCCAAAAGAGACGCCTTCGGTTGATTGGATTAAATTGCTTTCTATATTGATGTAATAATTTTTCTCAAAATCGAAATCACTTGATGGGTCGATGAAAATTTGATTGTCACTTATTGACACTCCAATTGGAAGAGAGCCCTCAACGATTTGAAACCCTTCAAATAAAATTGGTTCCTCGCCATTAGGGGTGAAAATAACTATGTTAAAGGTTCCAATCGGATTAAATTGAATAATCTGATCAAAGGTCAACGTCAATGTTATATCTAATGGTACATCTGTGGCATTATTCTCAGGAGAAAGAGAGGCAATGGAAGGTGGTGGGACGGCTTCGGTGGTAAAACTCCAGGTAGAGTTGTCGGAGATTCCTCCAAAAGAGGCGCCTTCGGTTGATTGGATTAAATTGCTTTCTATATTGATGTAATAATTTTTCTCATAATCGAAATTACTTGATGGGTTGATAATAATCTGATTGCCAAGTATTGACACTCCACTTGGAGGAGTGCCATCAACAATTTGAAACCCTTCAAATAAAATTGGCTCCTCCCCAGTAGGGATGAAAATACCTATATTAAAGGTTCCATCCGGATTAAATTGAATGTTCTTCTCAAAAGTCAGCGTCAATGTTGCATCTACCGGTACATCTGTGGCATTATTCTCAGGGGAAAGAGAGGCAATAGAAGGTAGTGGGGCGGCTTCGGTAGTAAAATTCCAGGTGTAATTGTCGGAGATTCCTCCAAAAGACACGCCTGCAGTTGATTGGATTGAATTGCTTTCTATGTTGATGTAATAATTTTTTTCAAATTCGAAATTACTTGATGGGTTGATGAAAATTTGATTGTCAAGTATTGACACTCCACTTGGTGGAGTGCCATTAACAATTTCAAATTCTTCAAATGAAATCGGAACCTCCTCATTAGGGGAAAAAATATTTATGCTAAAGGTTCCATTAGGATTAAATTGAATGCTCTTCTCAAAAGTCAGCGTCAATGTTATACCTACCGGTACATTTATGGCATTATTCTCAGGGGAAAGAGAGGCAATGGAAGGTGGTGGGGCAGCTTCAGTAGTAAAGTTCCAGGTGGTGTTATCTGAAACACCTCCAAAATCTATCCCGGTATCGATAGATCTTACAAAGCCGGCATCAATTAAAATATAGTAACTGGTATTATAATCCAGACTGGAAACGAAATCAATATTGTTAATTGTTAATTCATTGCCTGAGATGTTGGCATCAGATGCATTTATCGTAAAGACACTTTGGGAATCGCTGGTTTTGTATATTTCTAATCCTTTAAGCGGATCTCCTGCTTTAATCGGCTCGTTAAATGTGATTACCAAATCCGAATTCATTGGAACACTTGCGGCGTCATCTGCCGGGGAGAGTGAACTAATTGTAGGAGGTGCAGGCGTTGAAAATGATACTTGAGTTGGTTCGGTTGTTTCAAGAACCGGAGTACCCTCCGCATCTGTAGTCACAAAAAACGCAATATAGTTGGTTCCTGCTGATAAATTAGATGGGCTTTTTGAAAAGGTAGTGTTTGGACTAGTCAAGGGAATAAACCTATTTTGAATAAGTGCGCTATCAATTATTTCTTCAATCGAAGGAGATTCTTCATTAGCCAATTTTATTAGAAAAAAGGTGATATGAGTAGGACTATTTAAAACACCTGTAGTCCCACCAACCGTTGCATTAACTTCAGCAGTAGCGGTAGTTGGAGTAATATGAGTTATAGTCGGATAACCAGTATTGTATGCCGGTTCCTGGGCACTCATAAAAGTGAAGCCCAAAAGCCATATCGATGTCAATAATCCAGCTCTTAGTAAACCTTTTTTCATAACGCTTATTTTTTTGCGGTAAACGCCTTAAAATTAGATAAAAGAGTTATAAAAGCAAGGAGTTAACCGTTTATTTTTTTAAGTGCCCAGTTCAAACGGTTTGCAGCACAGTTGTTTTAACCAATAATCTTCTAATGATAAAGGCGCATTTTTGGGTAAAAAATCCTTCAAAACTAAACAATTGTACGCACCGGTAAAAAAAGAGTTGCAGCAGAGCGCTGGTTAATTGACCAAAAGTTTAAATGGTTTGATAAAGGGATTCAGTCGATGGGGGCAAGCCTGGCCAGGTAATCGTAGTGGAGGCCCTCGGCCATCTTTTCGCAGGTAAAGCCATTGAGTTCGGCATACCAGGCCAGCAGCGGAGCGTCGATAAAGAGCCAGGGGAAGCGGCGACTATTGTGGCCTTTGTAGCTCATGCGATAAATCACCTCACCGTAGTAACGGTCGTTGAGGTTGATCAGGAAACTGCCGTCGTCTTCTACGAAAAGGTAGCGCAGGTCGGTTGAATCGACAATGATTTGTCCGCCGGGAGCCAGCAGTTTGCGGGCCTGATTGAAAAAGCGGGGCAGTTGTTCTGTTTTGCCCACCAGGCCTGTGCCGTTCATCAGCATCAGCAGAGTGTCAAATCTTTGTGGGGATTTAAGCTCAAAGAGGCTGGTGTTGAGTATGTTATTCACCCCCCTTTGGCGCATCACTTCGCAGGCCAGCGGAGAGACTTCGGCGGCCCACACTTCAAGGCTCTTCTGCTGAAGCGACAGGGAATGTGGCCCGGCCCCCGCGCCCATATCTAACACCCGGCCGCGGCATAGCTTCAATGCCTCCTGTTCCAGTTCCGGCATTTCGTCATAGCTTCTGAAAAGATGATTTACAGGGAGTTGTTCCGGCTCCGCCACATCGCTCCACACCTCTATGTTAAGTGATTCATCGGGTTGCTGAAAGTAATCGCGGCAGGCAAGGCCGATAACGTCGTTGTTGGGTGACATGAGGTCTGATTTAAGGGTAAAGATAGATCAAATTTTTGAATGTAGGGACGCCCAAAATTAGGTTATGTAGAGACGCCCAATTTGGGCGTCTCTACATTCAAAAATTAGGCGTCCCTACATAATAAAAATTTGATTTTTTAGTGTCATTTGTTTACCTTGGGCTTCAAAATTTACTACTATGTCATCAGCAACTATTACAGAAGAACTCTTAACCGAATGGTTGAAACAGTTTAAGGATGAGCGGGTTAAATCTGCTTCACAACCCGTGTGGAAAGCTTGTCTGGACACCGGCTCATCTGTGTGGCTCGATACAGGCGACATGGAGGCCATTGACACGCTGACAACCCCCGAGGTGAGCGCCATGACCACCAACAACACCCTGCTTAACAAGGAGGTGCAGAAAGGGATCTACGATGAGGTGGTGCGTAGGAGCGCTGCCCGTTTTGAGAAACTTTCGGAAAGGGAGCGGATCATCGAAATGGCTTTTCTGCTCAACGCCCTGCACGGCTCCCGGCTGGTAAAGCGATATGGCGGCATGGTGAGTGTAGAGCTGCACACCGATCTGGCACATGATGTGGAAGGCATTGTCCATTACGGGCGGCGTTTTCACCGCATCAATCCCGATCATTTTCTGGTGAAGGTGCCCTTCTCTGCCGCCGGGCTCATTGGTGCCCGCCGCCTCTCCGACGAAGGCGTTCCGGTGAATTTTACCCTTCTGTTCAGCATGCGCCAGAATATGCTGTCGGCCCTGATGGCGCGACCTGCATTTACAAACGTTTTTCTGGGCCGCATAGGTGCTTATATGAGAAATAACCACCTGGGAGAAGCCGACGGCCCGGGAGAGAAGGTGGTGCATCATACCCAGAAATGTATTAGCCAGCTAAACAGCGACCTTAAGAGTAAAACCCGGCTGATTGCGGCCAGCATACGCAATTTCGAACAGATACCCTTACTGTGTGGCGTGGATGTGCTTACCATTCCGGCTAAGGTAGCTGCCGATACCGTAAAACAGTTAAATGGACCCTTCCGGTCAATGGTCGATCACGATTTTAATGTGGTCTATTTTCCGGGGGTTGTAACTTCCCGACTGCACATGCGTAAGCTCTGGACGGTAAGTGACACCGAAAAACGAACGTTTCAGGAGGTAGCTGAAAAAGTGCCTGTATCACCCGAAGAGTTGGTCAACCACTTTCGCCAACAGGGCCTCAACGACATTTTTCCTGAACTGACCGATGCCCAAAAGCAACAGATCAGCGATGATGGCAAAATACCCAATCATGAGCGTTGGGCCAATGCCATCCGAAATGGCGAAACAGCCATCGACACATTGCTGAACCTTGCCGGCCTGGCCTCCTTTGCCAGCGACCAGCAGGCGCTTGATGAGCGGGTTTGTGAGGTGGCGGGATGGGGAAGAAAAGGGGATTAAGGATTAGGAAAGGGATTAAGGATTATGGAAAGGATTAGAAAAAGGATTAGAGATTAAGGGGGATTAGAGAATAAGCATTACCGAAGGGGATTAAGGGTTTTGGCAGCTTTCCCTAATTCATTGAAATGGATGCGATTTAGATATTGATAATACTGATTTAGGGATTATTTATCCATTATATCAAAACCATGCTTTGCTAATAAATTTTACTCATTAATCCTTTAATCCCTTAATCCTTTTGTAATCCTTAATCCCTTTATAATCCCTTTATAATCGCTAATCCTTTCATAATCGCTAATCCTTTCATAATCGCTAATCCTTTCATAATCGCTAATCCTTTTCATAATCCTTAATCCCTTTTATAATCTTTAATCCTTTTGTGTAATCCCTTTGAAATCTCTTTTAAAACTGGAAACTATGGAATTATTTAATTTTGAAAAGCTGGAAACCTGGCAATTATCCAGAAAACTTGTTGGATTCATTTATCAGATTACGAAGTCTTTTCCTGAAGAATAAAAGTTTGGAATAACCATTCAACTGAGAAGAGCTTCCATTTCCATTTCATCAAATATTGCAGAGGGAAATTCCAGATTTTCAGCTAAAGATAAAAGTCATTTCACAGAAATGTCATATACAAGCCTAATGGAAGTCGTAAATCAATTAATTCTGTCCAATGATTTGAAATATATTTCAGATGAAAAGTTAGAGGAATTGAAGTTATTTATTTCTCCTTTGGCTTCTAAAATTATTGGTCTTTATAAATATCAGAGAAGAAGCAATAGTAAAAGGGATTAAAGATTAAAGGAAATGACTGGTAGGTATATTGCAATCAATACTTTACTTTTAATGTTTGGACTGATAAAAGCAGATATGAGAACACCGAAAACTTTAAGTAATTTTAATCAGGCAACAATAACTGTAATCCCTTAATCCCTTAATCCTTTTCATAATCCCTTTATAATCCTCTCCTGTGAAACACTTCTATCTGATACTTCTTCTCACTGCGCTCTCCTGCCGGCAGCACCCTTACGAAAACCCGGGGCCGTCGCTCATTTATTTGTCATTTAATGGCAAGGTTGAGAATACAGGTATGATGAAGGTCAACTTTAGGGGCGACTCCTTTATCTCTTTTGCAGAAGGGGTAGCGGACTCCTGCCTCGATCTCTCCGGGAGCGCCAGATATCGAAAGCCGCTTGTCATTGAGAAGGGACGCCAAAACCTCTTTACCGATTACGATGGATTTTCCTTTATGACCTGGGTGAAGATGATGCCGGACGACCACAACGAATATACCATTGCTGCTCAGCGCATTCAGCCGGCCGAAGGTGTGGCCAGAGGCTGGCAACTGACCAACTCCTCCTGGGGCAGCTGGAGGTGGAGTCTTAATGATGGTAGTACCCTGTTGGAATATAAGCCCACGGCCAAAGTGCAACCGCTGAACGACGGTGCCTGGCACCAGATTGGTTTTTCCATCGACTACAAGCGACACGAAGCGCGGTTTTTTTACGATGGCCTCAATAGAGCAGTTTACAGCCTTGAGGGAATGGACCTCACTGGTGTGGGGGCGCCTCTCTTTTTGGGGGCCGACCCGCTGACATCAGATGCTAAAATGGAGACTTTTAACGGGATGATAGACGAGGTGAGCGTATGGTCAAAGGTGCTCACTGATAACCAGGTGGCCGGCCTTTACCGGCAGGTAACCGGCAAAAGATTGAGGGCGCCCGCCCAACAGGGGGATTCTTTAACTATCATGACCTGGAACATATGGCACGGTGGCCGCCAGGAGGGGCGTCAGGTGGGAGTGGAGCGGGTCACTGAGATTATTCGCGACTCGGGAGCCGATATTGTTTCGCTTCAGGAGACCTATGGCTCGGGCGAGATGATTGCCGATGCCCTGGACTTTTATTTCTACTCGCGAAGTTCTAATCTCAGTGTATTGAGTCGCTTTCCGCTGGGGAAAAGTTACAATTCCTTTCGCCCCTTTAACTTTGGGGCGGTGCTGGTTCATTTGGATGAGGAGAACGATCTGATGATGTGCCCCGTGTGGCTCAACTATCTGCCCAACACCGGCGCCTATGTGATGGGCGGTAATGCTGTGGCCGATACCATTGAGGTGCGGGAGATGGAGACACGCGGCACCGAGATGCGCTTTATCCTGAGTGAGATTCAACCCTTTATCCGCAACAGCGACCGGGTGCCGGTGGTTTTAGCCGGTGATTTTAACAGTGGTTCGCATCTCGACTGGACCGAAGCCAACAAGGATCTGTACTATGGGTTAGTGGTTAATTATCCCGTGAGCAGTGCCCTGCTGCAAAAAGGCTTTTCCGACAGCTACCGGACTCTTTTCCCCGATGAAACTGCCCATCCGGGACAAACCTGGTCGCCCATCTTTAATAAGACCATGCAGGATCGCATCGACTACATCTATTATATGGGACTCATTCCTGTTTCAAGCCGGGTGATAAACAGCCACCCATTGGGCTTTCCTTCCGATCATGCGGCGGTGGTGACTGTGTTTAAAAGATAGTCTCATCCCGGCAGCTGAGGGAGAACCGCCTACCTGTCGGGGAGTGAGTTCTCTTTCTCCCTCTCCTTCGGAGAACTCGTCCCGCTTTTGCGGGAGGGCCGGGTGAGGCTTATAAAAACAGATAATAAAACATCATTCCGGCTACCCCAACTCCTTTGAGGCCATTGCGAAGAGAGGCTAAGGCTTTGGTGATGTGGTCTTCCACAGTTTTTTCGGTAATATTCATCCGGGTGCTTATCTCTTTGTTGGAGAGGCCGCGTTTTCTGCTGAGGGTATAAACCTCCCGGCGCCGGGGAGGCAGTTGGGCTACCAGGGTTTCTACCTTCTCGTTAAGCAGGTTGTAGTTAACCATCTTTTCAGTGACAGTGTCTTCTATAGTCAAGGAAGTCAGGTAGGAGAGGTATTTTTGCTCAGAGGCTCTTTTGCGGAAAATAGAGAGGACTGTGTTGCGGGTAACTGCAAAGACAAAGGATTCAATGTTCTTTTCAGCATCCAGTTTTTCCCGTTTTTCCCACAGGCAGATGAAAACTTCATGTGCTACGTCCAGCGCATCTTCGCTTACTTTAAGATATGATAGGGCAAAGGCATATATGCGCTGATGATAAGTCTTGTATAGAATATCGATGCAGCTTTTATCGCCTTTCTTTAAGCCCCGAATGATCTCTTTTTCGTCGAAGGGTTTCATAACTACGGAATGTTTTACAAATCTAAACAAATTACCACAAAAACAAAAAAGAGTTTTTATGAATTTTACAACTTATCCCCTGCCTAACCCGGCAGGCAAGCGAATTTTGATCGGGAAATCTATGGTAAAAACCAAGTCCTGTTGTTGCGGGAAGCGGTACAGATTTACGAAGATTTCGGGCCGATGGCCCTTGCTTGCTGCGCGACCGAATAAAATTAAATGGGGTATCCAATCAATACCCGTGATTTTCGTTAATAATTTTATCATATGTCACAGGCTCTGCAATAACAGCCTGCTCAAGTAACCGCATAAACAATAAGCCTCTACTATTTGATGTTCTCCTGTTGTACCTG
>JACDJA010000566.1_pt1 | contig 41272 bp, 41 predicted proteins | sample 7449241 | NCBI WGS metagenome assembly JACDJA01 (sample SAMN14253289, study PRJNA609438) | sludge metagenome | isolation source: initial anaerobic sludge | collected 2018-12-20 | reverse complement strand
CATCCTTGACCGGGTGCTGCCGCCGAACATTCCGTTACCAGCCCTGGCCGAAGTTCAGCAGGTGCTTCAGCAGGCCGCCGCGGAGATCACCGGCGCCCAGGGCGACACCCTGCGGCGCCGGCTGCGTACCGGCACCGTATTAACCTACGATGACCGTAACTGGGAGCTGCGCTGGGCGCAGGAGCGCTCGCAGATTAACCTGGCCCGCGCCATCGCGGTTGATATGGAGAGCGGCACCATCGCCGCCCAGGGTTACCGGTTTCGCGTACCTTACGGCACCTTGCTGTGCGTCTCCGACAAACCACTGCACAGTGAGATCAAGCTGCCCGGGGCCGCAGGGGCTTTCTACGAGAGCGCAGTTACCCAGCATTTGCATATCGGCATCCGCGCTCTGGAGCTGATGCGCAGTGAGCGCTACACCCTGCACTCACGCAAACTGCGCAGCTTTGATGAGCCGCCGTTTCGCTGAGTGCAGGCCCCGCGCTTACCAGCGCCCCTGCAATGTAGCCACAATCCGGCGGCCATCGGCCCTGTCCCGGTGCTCACACAGATAAATGCCCTGCCAGGTTCCAAGCGCCAATCGCCCGTGGTGCACGGGCAGCGTAAGCGAAGGGCCTATAAGAATGCTCTTGATATGGGCCGGCATGTCGTCCGGCCCCTCCATCACGTGCTCATAGTATGGCGCCCGCTCGGGCACCATCACGTTGAAGTGGCGCTCAAGATCGCCGCGCACGTCCGGGTCTGCGTTTTCGTTCACCGCCAGCGAGGCTGAGGTGTGCTGGATAAACAGGTGCAGCAGCCCTACCTCGCAGTTGGTCATCTCCGGCGCCTGGGCGAGGATTTCCCTGGTTACCAGATGAAATCCCCTCGGCATCGGCGCAAGGTCAATAAACGTCTGATCCCATATCATGGCGGCTCCTGTGGTTTATTTTTGCAGTTCATCCCAGGGGTGCATGGGTACAACGGCTTCACTCACTTCGGCTTCGAAGGAGCTGCGGAAATAGTCCATGGCTTTCTCGGCTTCGCTCAGTTCGTCGAACCGGGCAATGTGGTAGATCGCTTCGCCTTCGTTTACCAGAGGCAAATTGTTCACACAAATCACAATACCGGAGCACGGCGAGGTAATCGCCGTTTCGGATTCGCCAAAGGGGTCGGCCACCATGGCCAGCTTCTGGCCTTTGCGCACTTTCTGCCCGAGCTTGGCGACGGGGCGCATAATGCCGTCAATGTCTGCCCTCACCCACTGGGAACTGGCGGCTATTTCCGAGCGTTTTTTCGGGGTTTTCCGGCCTTTTCGCGGTGGCACCATTTCCAGCTCGCGCATCACGCGCATCACACCTTTTACGCCACTGCCGATAACCACATCATCGAAGCGCAGGGCTTCGCCACCTTCGTAGGTGATAACGGGAATATCCAGAGAATCCGCATAGGCACGCAAGCTGCCGTCACGCAGGCCGGCATTGATGATCACCGGCGCAGCAAAAGCTTCGGCCATGCGGGCGGTTTCCGGGCTTTTGAGTTCCGCCCGGATTTGCGGCAGGTTAAAACGGTGAATGGCACCTGTGTGCAAATCAATGATGTGGGTTACATGTTCCATGATCTGGGTGCGCAGCAGATACGCAATACGCCCCCCAAGGGAGCCGCTTTCACTGCCGGGAAAACAGCGGTTAAGGTCGCGCCTGTCTGGCAGGTAACGGGTGCGATGTACGAAACCAAAAATGTTAACAATGGGTACGGCCACCAGTGTGCCACGCAGGTGGCGAAGTGCGGAATTGGTGAGCACACGGCGCACGATTTCAACGCCGGCAATTTCATCACCATGTATGGCACCACACACCATCAGTACCGGGCCTTCCCGGCGTCCATGTACAATTTCTACGGGCATGTACAACGGAGTGTGGGTATACAGCTTGGCAACGGGAATTTCTATGGTTTGCCGGGTGCCGGGCTGAACCTGCACCCCGGCCATTTCAAAGGGCGCTCGCGCCATCGATCAGCCTCTGCCTTTGGTTTTCGTGCGCCAGGGCGCCTGATTTTTTTCAATCCAGTTAACAATCATCCCCGCCACGTTTTTGCCGGTGGCGTTTTCAATGCCCTCCAGGCCGGGCGAGGAATTCACCTCCATTACCAGCGGGCCACGGCTGGAACGCAGCAAGTCCACACCGGCCACATTCAGGCCCATGGATTTGGCGGCGGTGATGGCGGTTTTGCGCTCCTCCGGTGTAATACGCACCAGGGACGCGCTGCCTCCACGATGCAGATTGGAGCGGAACTCGCCCTCGGCACCCTGGCGCTTCATGGCCGCGATTACTTTGTCGCCAATCACGAAACAGCGGATATCCGCGCCACCGGCCTCCTTGATGAACTCCTGCACAAGAATGTCCGCTTTCAGGCCCATAAAGGCTTCAATCACACTTTCAGCAGCCTTGCGGGTTTCTGCCAGCACCACACCTATGCCCTGGGTTCCCTGCAAAAGCTTGATGACCACCGGCGCGCCACCCACCATTTTCAGAAGCTCCGGCACGTTATCCGGCTTGTTGGCGAAACCGGTCACCGGCATACCCACACCCTTACGCGCGAGTAACTGCAGGGAACGCAGCTTGTCCCGGGAACGGGTAATGGCAACGGACTCGTTCACCGGGAACACGCCCATCATTTCAAACTGGCGCAACACGGCAGTGCCATAAAAGGTAACGGAAGCCCCGATACGGGGAATCACAACATCAAAGTCTTCCAGCACCTCTTCATGGTAATGGATTTTGGGTTTGGCAGAGGTGATGTTCATGGAGCAGTGCAGGCAGTCGATCACCCTCACTTCATGGCCACGGTTAACCCCTTCTTCCACCAGGCGGCGGGTTGAGTACAAGTGGCGGTTACGGGACAGAACTGCAATTTTCATGTTTCAGACCTTACAGCCGGTTCCCCGGCCAAGTAGGAAGCTTCAGGATAAATCATCGAGCGACCCGCCATGGCGGTGCGCCCGAGCAGCATGCGAAAGCGCATGGAATCCCGGTTTGTCAGCGTCATTTCAATGGGCCAGCTCTGGCCGCCTATTACCAGTGTGGTCTCGATAACCAGCCGCAACTCTTTATGGCCACCGGAATCCGACACATCTCGCTCATCAAGCACACGGGCATCGCACTCCACCACCTGGTGCAGGTCGTTCTGCACCGGGTGCACCCAGAACCTGACCCGGCGCTCGCCGTCTTTGGTATACGGCTCTGTGCGGAACGTATGCAGGCAGGAGGTACGGGCTCCGGTATCCACCTTTGCCTTGATGCGGTTAATATCCAGATCCGGCAGCGCCACCCACTCCCGCCAGCCCAGACGGATTTTGTTTTCAGCCGGTGTCGGCTCAACGGTTTTGATTGCTTCAGGCGTCTTTGTCGACATCCAATGGTTCTTCCTTTTCAGTGGCTTTTTCCGGTGCTATCAACTGCACACGGAATGGCTCAGAGTGACTACCTGCATAAACGCTGGTGTGTGGGAAAGGTATTTCTATGCCTGCCTTGTCCAGCGTTTTTTTAATGGCTACCAGCATGCCGCTTTTCCCCTCAAGTACCTTGTCTTTTGGTACCCAGAAGGAAAACTGCAAATCTACCGAGGAAGGGCCAAACGCGGTTACCAGCACAAATGCTTTCGGCTCTTCCAGGCAGACAGGATTCTTTTCTGCCAGTTCCAGCAGCAGCTTTTCTACCTTTTCTGCATCTTCAGCATAGGCAATCCCCACCTGAAGGTCGATTCTGCGAATGGGAAAACGTGAGCGGTTAACAACCGGGGTCTTGATCAGGGTTTCGTTGGGAATGCGCACATACAGGTTGTCTCTGGTGCGCAGTTTTACACTGAGCATGTCGATCCCCACCACTTCACCCATGATGGTTTCCACTTCTATGAAATCACCGATTTCAAATGGCTTTTCAACCAGCAGAAACAGACCGCTGATCATGTTTGATGCCGACGTTTGCGACGCAAAGCCGATGGCAACGGTAAGAATACCCGCCGCGCCCAGGACTACATCCAGCGAGAAGCCGGCCTCCCGGAGCGCCGCCACGCCGAACAGCATAAAGATGAGGTAAAACACCAGCCGCCGAACCATAACGGTATGGTGCCGGGAGCTGCGTTTGGCCATTACCCGGGACACACTGCGCGCCGCCACTGATGCGAGTACAATGCCGATCACCAGCAAAAAACCGGAACTGATCCACTGCCCCCAGGCTATGCCGGTAAACACATTCAGTGCCCCCGTTTTCAGCTCTTCAGCCACAATTGTTACTCCATGGAATATTCATTAGCCAAACACCCGGTCGATAGCCCGAACCAGGCGTCCTTTTGCAGCCTTTTCCCGGGCCGGCGCCACCTGCCGGCACGGGCCGGCTGCAACCAGCAAGCCTTCATCCATGTGCAGGCTGGCAGAGTTCATATCGGTGGCCACCTCTACCACCACGCCCGGTGTCCACAGTTGACCACGCTCATTCTGATGCAGTGACAACAACGGCGTGGGCAGGCTGAAACGCTCCAGCAGCAAAGGCTCGGTTCTGCGGTTAATAATCGTGACCGGAGTGGTTGCCCGCCATGCCCGTTTTGGCAAGGCTTCAAGCACCAAACGGCCAAAGCTCGACGACGAATAACACAACTCGCCTTCCATGGTATTCCTGCCCACCCAGGTAAGCGATGGCACCGCCAGCGGAATCTCTGTTAGCAGGGTCTGCTTCGCCCCGACACAGATCTTCATCCACACCATGGTTCCCACATAGATGGTGCACCGGGTGCCGCCGGGGATGGTCAGCGGGTGATAAGGACGAATTACTGTCGGAAGAGTGGCTACCGCAGGTATGAACGTTACCGCGGAAGACTCGCCCTCACGGACAAACCGTTGCAGGGATACGTTGGCCTGTGGCAACTGGTGGCCTATGGATTCTGTCCAGCCCACAGGGTCGGTCTCGGGCTCCCGGGTTTCGGAACGCACCTGCCATTCTTTTTCCAGCAGCGTAATCCATAACCGCACATGCCCAAGCTTATGGTGCTGCGTTTGGCCGATTGCCAACTCATACTGCTGAGCCCAGACGCCATCACGCCGGTTTTCACTTTCATTGGCCATAAATGCTGCGAATCTTCCTGTAACAGGGGGCTAAAGTTGTAGCCACTATAATCCAATCACAGACCCCGGGCGAATAACCAGAGGCGTGATTTTATTGCTGCTGTGCGCTGTAATTACCCCTACTTTCAAAGCCGGAACCTGATACGGAATAACCCATGACGCAACTGGTATGGTTCAGAAACGACCTGCGAATCGCCGATAACCCGGCCCTGACCGCTGCCTGCAAAGAAGCGGACCAGGCAGAAAACACTGCAAAGGTTCGCGCCTGCTTCATACTCACTCCGGAACAATGGCAGGAGCACGACTGGTCACCGGCCCGGGTGCAATTTGTGATTACCCATGCCAATGCGCTGGCGGAGGAACTGGCGAAGCTCGGTATACCGCTGGCTTTTATTCAGGCTGAGCGCTTCAGCGACAGCATTGCGGCACTTGAGAACCATTGCCGGAAAAACAGCATCTCCCGGCTCCACTTCAATGAAGAGTATGGCATCAACGAGCGCAAGCGCGACAAAGCGGTGAAACACCGTTTTGACGAATTGGGCATAACCACCCGCAAGTATCGCGACCAGACCGTGGCGCCCGTAGGCGAAATACGGACCGGCCAGAGCGAACCCTACTCCGTATTCACCCCCTTCTCCCGCCGCTGGCGCAGCTGGATTGACGACAACCGGCCCGCAGTATATCCGGCGCCCAAAGCCCGGGGCGATGCCGTGCAACCTGAACGCATCACAAACATCCCCGAAGGTTTTGAAGATGCGCCACCAGCACTGGTAAAAACCGGCGAAGACGCTGCCCACTCGCAACTGGAACAATTCCTGAACAAACACGGTGGCGCCTACAAGGACCAGCGGGACTTCCCCGCCCTGGATGGAACCAGCCAGATCTCGCCCTACCTGGCCAACGGGGTACTCTCCGGGCGCCAATGCCTGATCGCAGCGCGGCAGGCACAAGGTATGGGAGGTAATCAGGAAGGCCTGGTGACCTGGATTAATGAAATCGCCTGGCGGGACTTCTACATAAACATCCTCTACCACTACCCGCGGGTGAGCATGCACCGGGCCTTCAAACCGGAAACCGAAGCGCTGCAATGGAACACCCCCGGGGAGCACTTCGAAGCCTGGAAAACCGGCAACACCGGCATTCCTCTTGTGGACGCCGCCATGCGCCAGCTCAATCAGACCGGCTGGATGCACAACCGGCTGCGCATGGTTACAGCGATGTTCCTGACCAAAAACCTGTTTATCGACTGGCGCCTGGGCGAGGCTTACTTCATGTCAAAACTGGTGGATGGTTTTCTCGCCTCCAACAACGGCGGCTGGCAGTGGAGCGCCTCGACCGGCACCGATGCCGCGCCTTATTTCCGGGTGTTCAACCCGGTGACTCAAAGTGAGCGGTTCGATCCGAAAGGTGAGTTCATCCGCGAGTGGGTGCCTGAGCTGGCAAAGCTGGATAACAAACGCATCCATGATCCGTCTAAAGGCGGTGTTATACCGGGTGGATACCCGAGGCCAATCGTTGATTTGAAGGAGAGCAGAAAAGAGGCCATAGCGAAGTTTCAGGCCCTGAAAGACCAAGACGAGCGCAACATGTAGAAGCGTGCGTGGAAGAAAGCTCTCCAAAACCGTGCGGAGCCATGGGTGAAGTGCAAAGCACTTCACGGGCAAGCCATGGACGGCTTGCCCAGGACCTTTAGCGCGACGCAGGAGCAATAAGCGCTAAAGGGCGGAGCCGAGCGTACAGGGAAGTATTCACAGCGTGTTTTGGAGAGCTTTCTTCCGCGCACGCTTCGGCCAAGCCCGTACTATTTGGAGCTACAAACCGGACAGTCAGAATCCCTCGAAAGCTTCATTTCGCGCCATTGCATTTCCCAGGCATCCAGAATCAGCAGTCTGCCCACAAGCGGAGTACCTACGCCGGAAAGCACTTTAATGGCCTCCATCGCCTGAACAGAACCAATCATGCCAACCAGCGGCGCGATCACACCAGCCTCTGAACAGGTCAGATCTTCGTTGCCCTGCTCAGGATATAGACAGTGATAACAAGGAGATTCGGGGTTCCGGCTGTCATACACACTCACCTGGCCTTCTCCGCGAATCGCCGCCCCGGAAATCAATGGAACACCTGCCGCGACACAGGCGCGGTTCAGGGCAAACCGCGTGGCGAAATTATCTGAGCAGTCCATAGCCAGGCTGGCCCCAGTCACTTCCTGCGCAAAACCTTCCAGATCAAGGCGGCGATTCACCACAGAAATAGACACTGCCGGATTTATGCTGAGTACTCGGGCGGCCAGAGTCTCCGCTTTAGATTCGCCGATCTGTGCGGTTTCAAACGCTATCTGGCGTTGCAAATTAGGCAATTCAATAACATCGTCATCGACCAGCGTTAAATGACCAACACCAGCCGACCCCAGATAGAGTGCAACCGGGCAGCCGAGGCCGCCAGAACCAACAATCACAACGCGCGCGTTCTTCAGAGCTTGCTGCCCTGCGATATCAAAACGGGGTATCAGAATCTGACGACTGAATCGCAGAAGTTCTTCATCACTGAGCATGGCGGGCTCCATCTCGGGGCCATTGCCCCAGGGTCATGCGGTCGTTACCGCCGTAGTCTTTGCGGCTTTCTACCTTAACAAACCCACGGTTTACAAACAGTGCCTGAACAGCCCCGGCCTGATCAAACCCGTGCTCCAGAAGCAGCCAGCCTCCTTCGTTCAGCCAGGCAGGTGCTTCGCTCACGATCAGGCGGATATCATCAAGGCCATCAACGCCAGACACTAATGCAGTTGCAGGCTCAAAGCGCACATCACCCTCATCCAGATGGTGGTCGCCCGTAGCAATATAAGGTGGGTTGGAAACAATCAGGTCATAGGTAGCGGCAGGCAACCCGGCAAACCAGTGGCTTTGGAAAACTTCCACCGGCAAGTTCAATTGGCGCGCGTTCGTCCGCGCCAGTGTCACGGCATCTTCCATAAGATCACAGGCACAGACAACCCAACCTGGTCGCTCGCTGGCCAATGCCAGTGCGATGGCACCAGTGCCAGTGCCAAGATCAACAACCCGGGCATCGCCCGGCAACGGCAGCTCCAGCGCCTGCTCCACCAGGCATTCGGTATCGGGCCGGGGAATAAGGGTGCTGGTGCGTACTTCTAGCGGAAGTGACCAGAACTCCTGGTGACCCAGCAGATAGGCTATGGGCATTCCCCGGGCGCGCTTTGCCACCAGCTTTTCAAATTCAGCCGCTACCCGCGCATCCACCTCGCGCTCTGGAAATGCCCGGAAAGCGGAGCGGCTCAAACCGCTCACATGGGCAAGAAGCAGCTCGGCATCCAGCCGGGGGGTGTCGCCGGCAATACGGGGAACCGCATTATCCAGCAGGGCCTTGCAGGTTAGTGAAAACTTACTCGTCATCAGAAAGCGATGCCAGAAGCTCCGCCTGATGCTCTTGCTGAAGAGGCACAACGACGGAATCCAGATCACCCGCAATGACATCATCAAGCTTGTAGAGCGTGAGGTTGATCCGGTGATCGGTTACCCGGCCCTGGGGGAAGTTATAGGTGCGGATACGTTCAGAGCGATCGCCACTGCCCACCAGACTTTTCCGGGTTTCTGCCATGGATTTTTGCTGGCGCTCTGTCTCTGCGTTCTGCAGGCGCGAAGCCAGAAAACTCATGGCCTTGGCGCGGTTTTTATGCTGCGAACGCTCCTCCTGGCACTCCACCACAATGCCGGTTGGCAGATGGGTAATCCGGATGGCAGAGTCGGTTTTGTTAACATGCTGGCCACCTGCCCCCGAGGCGCGGAAGGTGTCCACGCGCAGATCCGCCTTATTGATCTCAATCGCTTCGGCTTCGTCCGCTTCGGGCATAACTGCAACGGTACAGGCGGAGGTGTGGATGCGCCCCTGGGACTCGGTCTCCGGAACACGCTGCACCCGGTGCGCACCGGATTCAAATTTCAGTGCGCCATACACGGCATCCCCCGCTACCCGGGCAATGATTTCCTTGTAACCGCCGTGCTCACCTTCGTTCTCGCTCAGCACTTCAACCTGCCAGCGCCGACGTTCAGCGTAACGGCTGTACATGCGAAACAGGTCCCCGGCAAAAATCGCGGCCTCATCGCCGCCGGTTCCGGCGCGGATTTCCAGGAACACGTTTTTGCCATCATTCGGATCTTTTGGCAGCATCAGGCGCTGCAGTTCTTCATCCAGCTCTTCGCTTTTCTGCTCGGCAATTTCCAGCTCTTCTGCCGCCATTTCGCGCATGTCGGCATCGCCGTCTTTCGCCAGCTCTCTGGCTTCGCTGATGTCTTCCAGCGACTGCTTCCAAGCCTGAAAGCACTGCACCACAGGCTCAATCTCGGCAAACTCCCGGGACAACTCCCGAAACCGGTCCTGCTGGGCAATGGTGGCGGAATCGCTGAGCAAGGCGCTCACCTCTTCATAGCGCTCAACGAGCTGCTCGAGGCGGGACTGTATTGATGGTTTCATAGTTTTTCCGGGGTGGTCGTCGTCGCGTCTGCGTCCAACACATCAAGCTGATGCAGCTCTCTCAGCCATTCGGTCACCTCGGGGCGCCCTTCGGTGGTGGCCTTGCGAACCTGTATGGAAGGTTCGTGCAGGAGTTTGTTGGTAAGGCCCCGCGCCAGGCTGCGCAAAGCTGTTTCAGGATCACCACCATTGCGCAGTGCACGCAGGGCTTTTTCGGTTTCCATATCCCGCAGCACTTCCGCGCGCTGCCGGAACTGTTTCAGCGTGGAAACCGCGTCCAGTGCACGGAGCTGGCTGAGGAATTCCTGCACACCGTCGGCAATGAGGTTCTCAGCTTCACGGGCAGCGTCCTCGCGGGTGCGGATGTTTTCTTCAATAACCTGGCGCAGATCATCAACGGCGTAGAGATACACATCGGCCAGGGACGCCACTTCCGGCTCAATATCCCGGGGAACGGCAATGTCCACCATGAAAAACGGGCGATGTTTGCGTTTTTTCAGGGAGCGCTCAACCGCACCCTTGCCAAGAATGGGCAATGGGCTGGCCGTGGATGAAATGATGATATCCACATCAGCCAGATAGTCAGGAATTTCGGAAAGCAGGATGCCGCGGCCACCTCTGGATTCTGCAAGTGCCTGAGCCCGTTCAAGCGTGCGGTTGGCAACAATGAAATCTTTTACGCCGGCGTCGGCAAGGTGACGGGCAACCAGTTCGATGGTTTTGCCGGCACCAATCAGCAACGCTTTGTTCCGGGACATGTCTGCAAAGATGCGGTGTGCCATGCTCACGGCTGCGTAGGCAACAGAAACGGGGTTTTCACCAATCGCAGTCTGGGTTCGCACACGTTTGGCAACAGAGAAAGTCTGTTCAAACATCCGGGAGAGAAATGAACCACTGCCGCCGTGTTCCCGGGCCAGGGCGTAGGCATCCTTGAGCTGCCCCAGTATCTGGGGCTCACCCAGAACCATGGAGTCCAGCCCTGCCGCAACACGCATCATGTGCCGTACCGCATCAGCATCGCGATGAATATAAAGCACTTCTTCAAGCTCGGCGGCATCCAGGCCGTGGAAGCCGGCCAGCCAGCGCAGCACCAGAGGTGCGCAATCGTCATCCCCGGCCAGATATAGCTCGGTTCGGTTACAGGTGGAGAGAATAGCGACCTCACTGGCGCCGGAGGCCGCGCGCAGCTCGGCAAACGCCTCTGACATACGCTCAGGCGTAAACGCAACGCGCTCCCTTATCTCGACAGGTGCGGTACGATGATTGATTCCCAGCGTTAGCAGTGCCATTTCCTGGTTTTACTATCCTCTAGCGGTGAACGGTGTAATAACAGTGTAGTCGAGGGCCATTCTGCAGGCATTTTAGCGGCCACAGCCTTTAGCTGCCACCCAAAAGCACCTGAGCTTCGGGAAGTGCGGACAGGTTGGGCATGAACAGGAGCTTATGCCATTATAGGGGATCGGCGCATGCCGGAGCCTGGGCAAGCCTCAATAAACGAGGTATTGCGGGCTCTTCCGGATGCGTAGTCAACAAATCACGGGAAGTTGCATGCACAAATCTGCACCGCTTTTGGTAACCTGCCTGCTCGGCCTTTCACTGTCAGGTTGCACCAGCCTGACCGGTTCCGGGCACTCGCCCGATGTCGAAAAAACAGCCATGGAAACGCCGGAGAGCACCCGGCAATCCGGCAGTGAACCCCCCATAGAATACGCAGACTTTGAGCCGGAAACACTGTATTTGCTGCTTTCGGCTGAAATTGCGGCACAGCGGGGCCGGTACGACGTCACCCTGGTCAATTACCTGAAAGCCGCGCAACTGTCCCGGGACAAAAACGTCATAGAGCGTGCCATGCGCATCGCCCAGTCACTCAATGGCGACAACGCCCAGAAGCAGCTGGCTGAACTCTGGCTGGAAGTGGATCCCGACAATCTGCAGGCACTCAGGGTTTCCGCTATTCAGGCGGTAAAACGAAATGAGCTTGAATCTGCCCTTGGTTACATGGAGAAAATTCTTGAACAGGGTGAAGATGCAGATTTCGACAGCCTGGCCGCCATGGCCGGAAAACTCCCGCCGGCACAGCAACAGGAGCTGCTGGCGTTGTATGAGGAGATGGCAAGTCGCCACCCGGGTAATCCGGAACTCGAGTACAGCATTGCCCTGCTGCTTAAAATCACCGGCAATCCAGAGGCAGCGCTTGGCCGCCTGGAGCCTCTGCTCACGGATAAACCCAACTTCCAGCCAGCCATCATCCTCAAGGGCGACCTTCTGTATCAGCTCGGCAGGGAAAACGAAGCCCTTGAACATCTGATGGTGAATACCCGTCGTTTTCCGGCAAGCCGCCAGATGGGCACCCTGTACGGGCGCATGCTGATCAGCGAAGGCGAACTGCAGGCTGCACAGGATGAATTCAACCGTTTGGTGAACCGGTTCCCGGACAACCCCGGCCTGCGGCTCTCACACGCTCTGGTTGCACTTGAAAACGGACAACCGGAACTGGCAAAAGATGAACTCACCCGGCTGGCCGAACAAGGCCATCACACCAGCGAAGCCAACTACTATCTTGGCAGGATTGAAGACGAGGCAGGCAATACAGAGCAGGCTATTGGCTACTATCAGAATGTGGAGCAGGGTAATTATTACTTCCCGTCTCTGGCCCGCGCCAGCGCGCTTCTGGCCCAGGAGGGCCGACTGGACGATGCGCTGGCTAACATCCGGGCCCTGCGGGAAGACAATCCCAGAGAGGCTGAAAGATTCTGGCTGCTTGAGGTGAACCTGCTTCTCGACCAGAGGCTGCAACAGGAAGCTCTGGAAGCCGCATCCAGTGCGCTTGATGACTACCCGGACAACCTCCAGATCCGCTATGCGCGAGCCATGCTTTATGATGCACTCGGCCAATATGGCAAAGCCGAAGAGGATCTCAGGCGGATTGTCGAGCAAAACCCGGAAAACGCCGTTGCACTCAACGCCCTCGGATACATACTGACCACCCGAACCAATCGCGTGGCAGAAGCGCGTGGTTATATAGAACAAGCCCTGGCCCTGGACCCGGAAAACCCGGCCATTCTCGACAGCATGGGCTGGGTTCTGTTCCAGGAAGGCCAGATCGAACCGGCACTGGACTACCTTTCCCGCGCATGGGCCGCCTACCCCGACCCGGAAGTGGCAGCCCATTACGGCGAGGCCCTGTGGGTGAGCGGTGCCGAAGAACAGGCCCAGGTTATCTGGAAAGAAGGCCTGGACCAGGACGCAGAACATGAAGTGCTGCGGGAAACCATTGAACGGCTAACCGGTAATGGAGACCGGTAATGCGATCGGTTTTCCGCGCAAGCGCAGCCCTGCTGCTGATAGCGAGCCTCAGCGCTTGCACCACAATTCAGCTGGAACCATTGCCGGCGGGCATGACCGACCAGCCGCCGGCAGACTGGCAGGAGCGCTCCGCCAGGCTACGCCAGTTTGACCACTGGCAACTCTCAGGCAAGCTGGCTGTGCGCCAGCCTTCTGACAGCGGCACTGCCATCATCAATCACTGGATACAGGAGGGCGAAGCCTACGATCTCGCCCTGTCGTCCTCGTTCCTGGGAATGGGCAGCACCACCCTCAAAGGTGTACCAGGGTTCATTGAACTGAGGCTCTCCAATGGCGAAATCTATCGCTCCGGTGACCCGGACGCCCTGATGGAAGCGGCTACCGGCTGGCAGTTGCCGCTGGAAAGCCTGACCTGGTGGATACGCGGCCTGCCGGCGCCGGCAGGCGATTTCCGGCTGTTATTTGACGACCAGGGTGAACTTGCGATGATCCGGCAGGAAGGCTGGGAAATCCGTTACGACCGCTGGCACCAGTTGCAAGGCCCCACGCCTGCCCTGCCGGCACGAATCACAGCACTGAAAGACAAAAAGCGCGTACGTGTTGTGGTCAGCAACTGGCGGAATCTGGACCAGTGACAACATCGATTACACTACCCTCGCCTGCCAAACTGAATCTCTTTCTGCACATCGTAGGCCGGCGCCCGGACGGTTACCATGAGCTCCAGACACTGTTTCAGTTTCTTGATTATGGCGATGACATTACGCTGAGCCTGACGCCGGAACAGCCCGGGATCCACCTGGAAAACCCCGTAGCCGGTGTTCCGGACGACGACAACCTGATTCTCCGCGCAGCCCGTGCTCTGGTTGCCAGGGCACGACACGAGCTACCCGGCGTGAGCATCGGCATTAACAAACGCCTGCCCATGGGCGGTGGGCTTGGCGGCGGCAGTTCCAATGCCGCCACCACCCTGCTGGGGCTAAACCATCTTTGGCGGCTGGGGCTGGATTATGACGAGCTGGCAGAAATCGGACTGGCGCTGGGCGCCGATGTACCGGTTTTCGTGCGCGGCCATGCCGCTTTTGGCGAGGGAATCGGAGAGAAACTAACCCCCGCTTTCCCGCCGGAGGACTGGTTTGTGGTTCTGAAACCGGACTGCCACATCAACACCGCAAAGATATTTTCAGAGCAAGGGTTGACAAGGGACACCCCGAGAATCAAAATAGCGCCCGCTTTTGAGGGAGACGCCTCGAGGTACCGAAACGACTGTGAAGGTGTGGTCAAAAGACTGTACCCTGAAGTCAGAGAGAGCATGGAATGGCTCACACAATTCGGACCTGCAAGATTAACCGGAACCGGGGCTTGCATATTTGGACGTTTCCCGACAGAATCCGCAGCCCGGATCATCTGGGAAAGCAAACCCTCCGGCATCACCGGGTTCGTAGCTAAAGGGGTGAACGTATCGCCTCTTCACCAAAAGCTGACTGAGCTGGAATGATGCCAAAAAAGCACGATACTGGGGTGTCGCCAAGTGGTAAGGCAACGGGTTTTGATCCCGTCATGCGCAGGTTCGAATCCTGCCACCCCAGCCACCTTTCTCCCGCTTCTTCTGACTCAACCTCCGAAAACGAGAAGGATGCCGTCGTGTCCAAACTGATGATTTTCTCTGGCAATGCCAACCCCGAGCTTTCCCACGCTATTGCCAAAAAACTCCACATTCCCATGGGACAAGCTACTGTAGGCTGCTTCAGCGATGGCGAAACGACCGTCGAGATCAACGAAAATGTACGTGGCCACGATGTATTCATCATTCAGCCCACGTGCTACCCAACCAACGACAACCTGATGGAACTGATCATGATGGCCGACGCCTTGCGCCGCGCCTCTGCATCACGCATCACGGCAGTCATCCCTTATTACGGGTATGCACGTCAGGATCGCCGGGTACGTTCCAGCCGTGTTGCCATCAGCGCCAAAGTTGTTGCAGACATGATCTCCAGTATTGGCGTGGATCGTGTATTGACAGTAGATCTGCACGCTGACCAGATTCAGGGCTTTTTCGATGTGCCGGTAGATAACATCTACGCGACACCCGTTCTGCTTGATGACATTGAAAAGCAGCGGTTTGAGAATTTTGTTGTGGTTTCTCCGGATGTTGGCGGCGTTGTGCGCGCCCGCGCCGTTGCCAAGCGACTGGATGATGCCGACCTGGCCATCATTGACAAGCGTCGCCCCAAGGCCAACGTATCCCAGGTTATGCACATTATCGGTGATGTTGCAGACAAGACCTGCATCCTTGTGGATGACATTGTCGATACCGCAGGCACCTTGTGCAAGGCCGCAAATGCCCTGAAAGAGCGCGGTGCAACCCGTGTGGTGGCTTATATCACCCACCCGGTACTCTCCGGCCCTGCGATTGAGAACATCAACGCCTCGGATCTGGATGAACTCGTTGTATGTGACACCATCCCACTGGGTGAAAAAGCTAAAAACTGTGCTAGAATCCGCCCCCTTAGTATGGCCGGGCTGCTTGCGGAATCTATTCGCCGCGTGAGCAATGAAGAGTCCATCAGTGCCCTGTTTGAAAATGCCTGAGCAAGCCCCGGGCTGATTTTTTCAGAAAAACAGCAGGTTACTGAAGGTCATCAATAAGTTATCGAGTCGGGAGCCCCTACAGGCTCCCGACTCTTTTAGTCAGCCGGAAATATCCGGCTTTTCGAAAACATCACCTGTCCCAACGCCTGGTCGCGGGCAGTTCAGGTGACGATTGAGGTACAAACCATGTCTCAGGACTTTGTTATTGAAGCATTTCCTCGTGACGACAAGGGGAGAGGTGCGAGCCGCCGCCTGCGTCGCGAAGAACGTAAAATTCCGGCCATCATTTATGGTGCCGGTAAAGAAGCCACTCCGATTTCCATCTGGCACAACGAGCTGAAAAAGGCTCTGGAAAACGAAGCCTTCTTCTCTCACATTCTGACCATTGATCTGAATGGCAAGAAAGAGAGTGTAATCATCAAGGATCTGCAGCGGCACCCGTACAAGCTGTTGCTGACTCATGCCGACTTCCAGCGCGTTGAGAAAGACCAGGAAATTCTGGTTCACGTTCCGCTGCACCTGAAAAACGAAGATACAGCGCCGGCCATCAAGACCTACGGCGGTGTTGCTTTCCGCCTGATGACGGAAGTTGAAGTAGCGTGTCTGCCAAAAGACCTGCCAGAGTTCATCGAAATCGACATGACCGATGTCGAGATGGACCAGGTTGTGCACATGAGCGACCTGAAGCTGCCCGAGGGCGTTCGTATTCCGGCCCTGCAGCACGGCGTTGAGCACGACCAGGCTGTTGTGTCTGTGCACAAACCGAAAGGCGCGAAAGCTGACGAAGCCGAAGACGACGCTGAAGGCGAAGAAGGCGAAGAAGGCGAAAGCAAGGAGTAATCACTCCGGAGGTACTGGCAGATGGCACAGGATATTGTCATGGTGGTTGGGCTGGGTAATCCCGGGGCCGACTACGAGAATACCCGTCATAATGCCGGTGCCCTCTTCGTCGAAGCACTGGCCCGCGAAGCGGGCCAGTCGCTCCGCCCCGAAAAGAAGTATCATGGGCACTACGCCCGCATTCAGTGGCAAGGCCTTGACCTTCACCTGCTGAACCCTGCCACTTTCATGAATCGCAGCGGCCTTTCCGTGAAAGCCCTTGCAGACTTTTTCAAAATCCCTCCCAGCCAGATACTGATCGCCCACGACGACCTCGATCTTCCACCCGGCACCGCCAAGCTCAAAAAAGGCGGAGGGCACGGTGGGCATAATGGCCTGAGAGACTCGATCGCCCATCTGGGCACCAACGAATTCCAGAGACTGCGCATTGGCATAGGACACCCCGGTGACAGCCGCAAGGTCACCGGCTACGTACTCGGTCGTCTCGGCAAGCGTGAAGCAGAGGATCTCAAAGCGGTATTCGATGAAATCATGCGGGTTCTGCCCGATGCGGCTTCCGGCAATCTTGCCGCCGCCATGAACCGCTTGCACAGCTTCAAGCCCACCCCCGCCTGAGCCTGCAGGATCAGGCTCCGCGCCAAAGCACCACCCCTGATATCCCTTACTCGCACACTGTGCCGTACACCGGTATAATCCGGCCAAATTTTCGTATCAGCAGAGGCATTCCATGGGTTTTAACTGCGGCATCGTCGGCCTTCCCAACGTCGGCAAATCCACCCTGTTCAACGCACTGACCAAAGCAGGCATTGGCGCGGAAAACTTCCCGTTCTGCACCATCGAGCCTAACGCAGGTGTGGTTGCCATGCCGGACCCTCGCCTTAACAAGCTCGCCGAAATCGTAAAGCCCGAGAGAGTCGTTCCCACCACCATGGAGTTTGTGGATATCGCCGGCCTGGTAGCAGGCGCCTCCAAGGGTGAAGGGCTGGGTAACCAGTTTCTCGCCAACATTCGCCAAACCGAAGCCATCGCCCATGTTGTGCGCTGTTTCGACGACGGCAACGTGATTCACGTAGCCAACAAGGTAGACCCCGCTGCAGATATCGAAGTAATCAACACCGAACTTGCGCTGGCCGATATGGAGACCGTCGAGAAGGCCATCAAGCGGGTGCAGCGTGTGGCAAAAAGCGGCGATAAAGAGGCCAAGGCGCAACTGGAACTCTTTGAGCGGATCTTGCCGGTACTCAATGAAGGCAAGCCGGTTCGCAGCATGGGGCTGGATAAAGATGAACTTCTGCTGATTCGCGAACTGTGCCTGCTCACCATCAAACCCACCATGTTCATTGCCAACGTGGCGGAAGACGGCTTCGAGAACAATCCTTACCTGGACAAAGTGCACGAAATCGCAGCCGAAGAAAATGCTGTAGTGGTGCCGATCTGCAACAAGATAGAAGCGGAAATCTCGGAACTGGAAGACGACGAAAAAAGCATGTTCCTGGAAGAGATGGGCATGGAAGAGCCCGGCCTTGACCGGGTTATCCGCGCCGGTTACAGCCTGCTGGGTTTGCAGACCTATTTCACAGCCGGGGTAAAAGAAGTGCGGGCGTGGACAGTCAAAATCGGTGCAACAGCCCCGCAAGCGGCCGCCGTTATCCATACTGACTTCGAGCGCGGCTTCATCCGTGCCGAAGTTATAAGTTACGAGGATTTCGTGCAGTACAAGGGCGAAGCAGGCGCCAAGGAAGCGGGTAAATGGCGCCTGGAAGGCAAGGACTACATCGTAAAAGACGGCGACGTGATCCATTTCCGGTTTAACGTTTAATTCACACAGCCCTCAATGGAGGCCTGCCAAGCTTCTGTTTGGCAGGTATCTCCCTGTTTACTTTCCCTCACCTCGAACTATCTGCTCTCCAAGTGCGTGCTGGTACAACCTCAGATCTTCGTCTGAAAAACAGCAAAACACCACTTCTTCGAGTTCCGGCGCGGAAGCTACAAATTCCTGCACTGTCTGCACGGCAATGCGCGCTGCAGGTTCAGCCGGGAAGCCATAAATTCCGGTACTGATACACGGGAAGGCTATTGAGCGTAAACCTGCACTGACCGCCAGCCGCAGGCTCTCGCGGTAGCAGGAGGCCAGTAACTCGGCCTCCCTGTCCGCACCACCATTCCAGACAGGGCCAACCGTGTGGATCACATGCTTTGCCGGCAGGCGGTAACCTCCGGTGATCCTGGCTTCGCCCGTATTACATCCCTGAAGGCGCTGGCATTCTTGCCGGAGCTCCGGGCCTGCCGCACGATGAATGGCTCCATCCACCCCGCCGCCACCAAGCAGCGACGAATTCGCCGCGTTCACGATGGCATCAACATTCAAAGACGTAATATCACCATGAATGGCGCGTAATTTTGTAGTCATAAGCAACAGTCTAACGCAAAAAGTCGCCGTGTGGCTCGTCAGCAAACACCTGACATCATGTCTGGCACTCATCGTTCTCAGCGGAGTGGTACACTCACCAACATATGCGCGAACTTGCCGATCACCGGCTCACGGCGAACATGATGGAGAATACGTGGAAATCCTGCTGATCGGTTTGCTGATGATCTCCGGGCTGACGCTCGGCGCACTGGGCAGTGCCCTCTTTCACGTTCCCCGGGTGGTGGGTTACATATTGGCCGGCATACTGTTTGCGCCCGATTTTCTGGGAAGCTTTCTGGGTGCTGAAACTACCGAATGGACCCAGTCGATTGTTGCTGTCACCCTGGGAATCATCGCTTATCTGATCGGCGGGGCCGCCACCGTCTCGCAGCTGCGCCAACTAGGCTGGATGATCGTCAGCGCCACACTGGGCAAGGTCGGCGGTAGCTTTCTGGCGGTGCTGGTGGGCTTTACGTTATTGGGCACAACCATAGCCGAGGTGCCCGCCTGGACACTGGCCCTGGTGCTTGCCGCGATTGCCACCACCACCGCTCCCGGCGCCATTATGGCTATTATTCACCAATACCGGGCCCGTGGCCCACTCACCACCGCATTGCTGGCCATGGTCGCGCTTGACGATGCGCTGGCGCTGGTGATTTTTTCTCTGGTGCTGGCAGCCATTGAAAGCACCGGCTTTGCCGCGGCGATTCCTGTGATCATATGGGAAATCGTTGCGGCAATCGGCCTGGGGATGGGGGGTGGCTATGTGTTAGAGCGTTGCGCCCGTTACCTGCCAGAGCAGGAGTTAAAGCTGGTAGCCTTACTGGGCGCAATCATCCTGCTCAGCGGGCTGGCTGAAGCCTGGCACTTTTCACCCTTGCTGGCCGCGATGGCGCTTGGCTTCTCCACTCGACTGTTCGCTGGCGCCCATTCCGAGCCTTGGTTTCGACCGCTTGAGCAGCTTCAGGAAGTAGTATTTGTGCTGTTCTTCACCCTCGCCGGCCTGCACTTCATGCCTGCGGTGGTGCTCAGCCACGCCGGGCTGATTGTGCTGTACTTTCTGCTCAGAGCGGGCGGACAAATTGCCGGCGCGATGATCGGCGCGAAAATTGCCGGTGCCCCACGGGTGATCAGCCACAATGTGGGCCTGATCATGCTTCCTCAGGGTGGCGTGGCCATTGGTATGGCACTTATGCTAACAGGAGTGCCAAGTCTTGAGGCTTCCGCGCTACTGATCGTTAATATCGTCACCGCCACCACACTGCTGACCGAAACCTTAGGTGCAGTGGCCACACGCTTCGGGCTGTCGCGGGCCGGTGAACTCGGCATGGCTGTAAAAACCACCAGGACGAAGGAGGCCACATGAAGATCAGCGAATGGCTCAACACCCATCCGGCCAAGGCATTGACCGTTTCTGGCGAATCCAGCCTTCAGGATGCTGCCCGGCTGTTGCTGGACGACCCTGCTGGGCGCGACCTCTTTGTTCTCAACGCCGAAGGGCAAGTATGCGGGCACCTGGGTTTCTGGCATGTGGCTACCCTGCTGCTGGCCGAGTTGCGACCTACACTCAGTCTGCGTGAACTGATCGAGCGGATCACGCTGGGCACGGTAGCCGATCATATGGACGATCAAGTGATGTGCGCCGGCGTTGACGAGGATATTGACGACATCCTGCATAAGCATGACCTGTTCCAGCAGCATGTGGAGCGTCGCGTTGAAGACATCCCGGTTGTCGATGAACATCACCGCTTGCTGGGCGTGATCCGGTTATCCGATCTGTTGCGCGACGCAATCGATACAGATGGCGACTCAAAAGGCTTCGACACGTCTCTCATTGAATAAGACGGGGCAAGCAGTGCTTTTATGCAACTTCTGAAAATGATTTACCGCTCAACCCTTGACACTTTCGCCCTCCGTACATAAGATACGCGCCGCTTCCTCTGGTGAAGCGATGGCAAGGTAGCTCAGCTGGTTAGAGCACGGCACTCATAATGCCGGGGTCGGCGGTTCGATTCCGCCCCTTGCTACCAGTATTCGAAAAAGGTCGCGACTCAGGTCGCGGCCTTTTTTCTTTTCCGGCGCTGAAAATACAACACGCCGCACCCTTGCGGAGCCATTCTGATGAGAACCACCGGCGACAGAATCCGGCAGGCGGTTTCCTTTGAAGTTATCGGGCTGCTGATTTCCGTTCCCCTTGCGGCCTTTGCCTTCGGTTACTCTCTTGAAAAAACCGGGGTACTTGGATTAATTGGTGCTTCGCTGGCCACGGTGTGGAACTACATCTTTAACCTGGGTTTTGACCACACACTGAAGCGGCTGACCGGCTCAACCCGAAAATCCATCAAACTCCGCTTCCTGCACGCAGTCAGTTTTGAGTTGGGGCTGCTGATGGCTTTCCTTCCGATTATTGCCTGGTGGATGGAGACAGGGTTGCTGGAGGCACTTTTGGTGGATATTTCGTTTGCACTGTTTTATCTGGTGTATGCCTTCGTGTTTACCTGGTGCTACGACACCATCTTTCCTGACACAGATGCCTCAACCCCACCCGATCAGTGAACACCTGCCCGGGACAGAACATTCAACACAAACACACCAGAAATAATCAGCCCCACTTTTCTTTCCCAGTGGTTTGTTGCCTCGCAAGGCCTGCATATGAGGTTCAGGCATGTAACGATTGCATACCGTTATAAACCCCGCCAGATCTATATGGCATACTGACGCCCGAACCGAATAACACCAACCATGCATTCGCAAGGAAGTTAACATGAAATTCGAGACGCTCGCCCTTCACGCCGGCTTCAAAGGCGATCCGACCACCAAGGCGGCCACAACACCGATTTACCAGACCACGTCTTACACGTTTGATGACACCCAGCACGGTGCGGACCTGTTCGACCTCAAGGTTGCGGGCAACATTTACACCCGGATCATGAACCCGACCAATTCGGTGCTTGAAGAGCGTATGGCGGCACTCGAAGGTGGCGTGGGCGCACTGGCTGTTGCTTCCGGCATGTCTGCCATCACCTATGCCCTGCAAACCATCTGCCGGGTGGGCAACAACATTGTAAGCACGAGCCAGCTCTATGGCGGCACCTACAACCTGTTCGCTCATTCGCTGCCCAATCAGGGCATTGAGTGCCGCATGGTTCGCCATGACGATTTTGATGCGGTCGAAAAGGCCATTGATGACCAGACTCGCGCGCTGTTCTGCGAATCCATCGGCAACCCTGCCGGCAACGTGGTGGACATTGCGCGCTGGGCCGAAATCGCCCACAGGCACGGCATTCCCCTGATCGTGGATAACACGGTGGCAACTCCCTATCTCTGCCGTCCGTTTGAACATGGCGCCGACATTGTGGTCCATTCCCTGACCAAATACATTGGTGGCCACGGCACCACTATAGCCGGTTGCGTTGTGGACTCGGGCAAGTTCGACTGGAAAGCCAACGCCGCAAAGTTCCCGATGATGAATGAGCCGGATCCGTCATACCACGGCGTGGTTTACACCGAGGCTCTCGGTGCGGCGGCCTTTATCGGTCGTTGCCGCGTTGTGCCGCTGCGTAACACCGGCTCCGCGCTCTCGCCATTCAATTCATTCCTGATCATGCAGGGCCTGGAAACGCTAGGCCTGCGCATGGAGCGCCACTGCGAAAACGCAGAAAAAGTTGCACAGTTCCTGCAGGACCACCCTGCTGTGGAATGGGTAAACTACGCGGCGCTCCCCAACAGTCCGTTCAAGGCCACCTGCGACAAGATCTGCGGTGGCAAGGCCTCCGGCATTCTGAGCTTCGGCATCAAGGGTGGGCGCGAAGCAGGCGCCAGATTTATTGATGCCCTGGAGATGATCTACCGTCTGGTAAACATAGGCGATGCAAAATCCCTGGCCTGCCACCCGGCAACCACCACGCACCGCCAGTTGAGCCCTGAAGAGCTGGAAAATGCGGGGGTCAGTGAGGATCTGGTGCGTCTGTCTATCGGCATTGAGCACGTGGACGACATCATGGCTGATATCACTCAGGCCCTTGAGAAGTCACAGGCCTAATATTCCACAACCGGGCATGGCTAACGCTGTGCCCGGAATTTTTCCATTGCATCGTCCGGCACCCCGTGATTGCCCTTACCCGTCTTGTATCTTCCCCGCCAGCGGATTACTCTTTAGGTTTACTCCAGCCCCCAAACAAGAGTCCGGTTGCAATGAGCGAAAGCGCGAAACCCCGCGTCACCAGTGGTTCCAAATTCCGCAACGAGCATGGCTTCTCTGCTATCAAGGATGGCGTAAAGCGCTCGGCAAAGCAGGAACCGGCTCCAGTTGAGCGTAAGCCCAGTTGGTTGCGAGCGCGAATGCCCGGGGGTGAACGCTTTGAAGCTGTGCGCAAAAACGTCACAGAACACCGCGTGAGCACGGTATGCCAGGAATCCCACTGCCCAAACATTGGCGAATGCTGGACAGCCGGCACGGCAACAATCATGGTGATGGGCTCGGTGTGTACCCGTGCCTGTCGCTTCTGCGCGGTAGATACCGGCAACCCCAACGGCTGGCTGGATAAAGACGAGCCGGAAAACACCGCCAGGTCGGTCGAGCTCATGGGCTTGCGGTACATTGTACTCACGTCGGTAGACCGGGACGATCTGGACGATGGCGGTGCTGCCCATTACGCCGCCTGCATCGCGGCCATCAAACAACGCACACCCCAAGTTGCCGTGGAAGCGCTGACACCGGATTTCGATGCCGTTATGTCTGATGTGGAAAAGGTGCTGGATTCCGGCCTTGAGGTGTTTGCACAGAACGTGGAGACCGTGGAGCGGCTGACGCGCCGTGTTCGCGATCCGCGCGCCGGCTACCAGAAGACCCTCAGCGTACTGGCCCACGCTAAACAGTATCGGCCTGATGTGCTCACCAAAACCAGCCTGATGCTTGGCCTGGGCGAGACCCACGAAGAAATCCTTGCCACCATGGACGATCTGCGGGCAATCGGTGTGGATATCCTGACTCTGGGCCAGTATCTGCGCCCAACTCAGAACCACCTGCCGGTGGAGCGTTACGTAACGCCGGAAGAGTTTAACCAGTATCGCGAAATCGGCCTGGAAAAAGGCTTTATGGAAGTACCGTCAGGGCCAATGGTGCGTTCCAGTTACCGCGCAGACCGGGTATTTGACAGGAATAATCTCGGCCTCGCAGTGCCTGAGGTGCCGGCGGCATCAAACGCCATGCAGATTCCGGTGAAATCGCTGGACTGAACTGCAATTCCCCGAACGAAACCGCCTCAGACAGGATTACTATCTGAGGCGGTTTTATGCTGGTTTACGATCGAACTTACTGCTGGCCTTGCTGCTGCATCATCTGGCGCTGTTGCTGCATTTGCTGGCGCATCTGCTGCATCTTTCTGTCCAGTTCGTCGCGCTGTTCCTGGGTGAATACGCTGTCTACCCTGGCCTGCATGAGCGCTGAGAGCGCGGCGATTTCGCCGGTTACATCCCCCAGATCTTCCCCATGTTCGCGGATGGCATCTTCATCGTAGTCCGCTTTGATCTCAGCCTGCATTTTTTCCTGCAGGGCGCGAGCTTCCTCGCGCAAGGTCGCAATTTCGCCCTGCATGTCCTCAAGAATGCCGCGTATCTCTTCTTGCTGCTCATCTGTTAGCCCAACCATCCGGGCCAGTTGGTCAACCTGATCACCCTGACCAGCATTTGCCTGCCGGGCCTGGGGCGCGGCACCTGCTTGCTGTGCCAATGTCGGAGCCGCCAGGCTCAGGGCCACAAGAGCGGTGCCAAACAGTTTTACGAGCTTCATAGAAATCTCCGTTTACAATTGGATTTGGGTGACTGGCTGGGTTAACACCCTAAAGCATCCGGCAGGTGATTTTCACCCCGGTATCTCTTCTTTTTATACATATTGTGCGCCATGCCCGCCCAAAACCCGCGACACAGGCGTATTGAAACAAATGTGAAACTTTGGTCATTCCCCTTCATAATGGCGCAATTCATCGACTTCCGGAGCGAAATCCATGGCTATTAACTGGTTTCCAGGGCACATGCACAAAGCCCGCAAGGAGATCAAAAAGATCATGCCGCAGATGGACCTTATTATTGAGGTGCTGGATGCCCGCATACCCTTCAGCAGCGAAAACCCGCTGGTGCCCGCGCTGCGCGGTGATACACCACTGATCAAAGTGCTCAACAAGCGCGATCTGGCGGATCCGGAAATCACTGCCCAATGGCAGACCTGGCTGGAAAAAGAACGCGGCGTACGAGCCATCACTCTTACCCACAATCAACGCGGCGAGGCTCTGGACATTCTTCGCCTGGCCGGTGATATGACACCAAACCATGATCGCCAGAAGAGCGCCCTGCGAGTCATGATCCTGGGCATACCCAACGTGGGAAAATCCACGCTGATCAATACCCTCGCCGGGCGCCCTGCAGCCAAAACCGGTAATGAACCAGCGGTAACCAGGGCCCAGCAAACCATCAAACTGCCGGATAACATACTGCTTTACGACACCCCCGGCTTTCTTTGGCCCAAGCTCTCCCCGGAGGCGTGCGGTTACCGGCTGGCAATCACCGGGGCCATTCGCAGCGCCGTTCTGGACTTTGAGGACATAGCCCTGTTCGAAGCCGACTATCTGCTGGAGGCCTATCCCGAACTCGTAAAAGCCCGCTACGGCTTTGATGAGCTACCGGCAGATGGCCTGGCCCTCATGGATGCTATTGCTGTGAAGCGACGATTCCTGGGCCGGGGCGGAGTACCCGACCTGCACAAAGTTTCGGAAGTGCTGCTGAATGAGTTGCGCTCCGGCACCCTGGGCCGGATTTCTCTGGAAACACCCGAGATGGTAGAGCGGGAAGTGCAGGCAGCCGCTGCCGCAGAAGCCGAAAAAGAATCCACGCGCACTGACAAAAAGGCGGGGCAAAGACCACCACGATAGCCAGTACGATCTCGGGAACCTATCTGTTATTTTCGCTATATGCACATATCCTTAAATTTGATCATTGGCAAACCAGCTCCAGCGTATTAGAGTGGTCCTTTGACTTGCATCAACTTGGACGGTGAATCAGCAATGGCTCAAGCAATAAGGTTCCGTCAGGCTTCCTCCCCCCTCAAAGCGTCTTGTCACCAATGCAGCCTGAGCAATCTGTGCCTGCCCCTTGCTATCCCGGACAATGATCTGGACCGGCTGGAAGACATCGTTCAGCAGGGCCGTATATACAATCGCGGTGAGCACATTTTTGACCAGAGCACACCCTTTCGCTCCTGTTTTGCGGTTAAAAGTGGCTCAATCAAGACATCGATTATTTCGGAAGGCGGTGAAGAGCAGGTAACGGGCTTCTTTATGCCCGGCGAGCTTGTAGGGCTGGACAGCATGAGCGGTGAGTCCTACGCCAGCACAGCTAAAGCGCTGGAGCGCACCAGCGTATGTGAGTTCCCGATCAACAAACTGGAAGAGCTCACTGGCAAGCTGCCGGAACTGCAGCACCATATGTATCAGCTGATGGGGCAGGAAATCCAGAACAGTCATCAACTTGCCATGTTGCTGAGCAAGAATACGGCTGAAGAGCGTATTGCGTCCCTGCTGCTCTCGCTATCCAGCCGCTTCCAGCGCCGCCGCATGTCAGGCACGAACTTCAGTCTGCCAATGGCGCGGAATGATATTGCCAACTTTTTGGGGCTTGCGGTGGAAACCGTCAGCCGGGTTTTCACCCGCTTCCAGAACCAGGGCATTATCCGTGCCCGCGGTCGCGAGGTGGAATTGCTGGATGTAGAAGCGCTGCAACTGGTAACCCGCGAGTTCTCGCGCCAGGGCTTCCAGCAATAACCTGCTGCTTATAAAGACCGGCTGATGCTATTCAGCCGGTGTGTCTGCCTGCTCCCTCGCAGTTTTTTCCTTCACCATTGCCAACTCGTCAACCAGCCCTGAGCGCCACGGGAACTGTTTAATTCCAAAGGTATTGCGGATCTTTGTGCAGATCAGGGTGGTGTTTATCGGCTCGAGAGCACCCCATGATGGCATATCGTCCACTACATGAAGATCTTCCGGAATCCCCGGCAACCCCGCAATGGCCAAACCAAGCTCGTAAAGGCTTATTTCTTCAGCACCGGCGTACTGGAATGTACCCCACACTTCCGCGCCACAATCCAGTTGCTGTATAACGGCTGTGATTACCCGCGCAAGATCTCTGACCGATACGGGCTGACCCACACACCGCCCCGGCAGAGCGAGGGTCTCATTGGCTGCTGTGCTGGCCTGCACCTTGCGGATAAAGCGGCTGAGGCTCCAGCCGGTACGCAAAATAATATGCCGTGGCAGGAGCGCGCGCAGTGCCTGTTCACACTCCCACTGCCAGTTACCCAGTTCACTGATGGGCTGGCCAGGATTGGAGGCGATATAACCGTTCTGTTTACGGCCATCAAAAACATAGCAGGAAGAGAGCTGAAACAGTGCCATGCCCCGCTCACGCGCAAATTCTGCCATGGCTACAGGGAGAGAAAATGCGGCTTTGTGGGTGCCTTCTGGGTCGCGTTCGGCAGCTTCCGGGTCTGCCAGCCAGAGCGCATTGACAATCAGATCCGTGTCATCCGGGATCCAGCTCTCCAGAGCACTCAGGTTGGCACTGGCAGGATCGCTGACCAATAACGGGCTTACGTGCAGAGATGTGCCCTTAAGACGCTCAAGCAGAACTTTCCCCAAGGGACCATAATCGTGAACAACAAGTACATGCACTGGGGTTCAATGCCTCCGGATATTACTCATGTGACGTATCCCTGGATCCTGTCTGGCCAATGGTTTCCCGCCCTCCCTTCGTAAAATGACCGCACACCAGAATGCTGCCAGGCGAGCCTGCACAGCATTGTGTTTGCCATCAATTTCAGAAGCATACAACAACAGGGATCGCCATGCTTAAACAACATAGCCATATTGTTGCGCCCATTCCCGACGAGTTGCGAACACGCGCCCTTTACACCGTGGAAGAACTGCGCTCCCGCGGCAAAGCCGACAAGGAAGCCATCGAAAAGCTCTACAACCTGATCATCGACATGACCGACGCAGGCCTGGACTTCTTTTTTATTGAACCTCTGAGGCGCCTCAAAGCCAGTAACATGATGCTTGGCATGGCCAGGGTAGGCATCAGCAGTATGCTCAAAGGCAGCAAAATGGTCGTTCAAAAGGTGCTCAAGAAACTGGATGACCGCAGCCTTGCTGCCATTCTCGATTTCATTGAGGAAATCATTCACCAGCCTGAAGAAACCTGATCGCGTTATCCGTCAGGATAAATAGACGCGGGGAACACGACTGGTGACACCCGTAAGCAACTCATAGGAAATGGTACCAGCACAGCTGGCAACTTCGTCTACACCAACGGTTTGCCCCCAAAGCTCAACAGGCGCACCTACCTGAGCCTCCGGCGCATTGCTCAGATCTACCGCCAGCATGTCCATGGACACCCGACCGATCAGCCGGATACGGCGACCACCAATCGCCGCCGGCGTGTCCGTACCTGCGTGGCGCGGGTAACCATCGCCGTAGCCGATGGCCACCATTCCCATCCGGGTATCCTGTTCGGCAACCCAGGTACCACCGTAACCCACACTTTCGCCTGCTCTGACAATACGGGTGGTAATCAGCGGCGCCTGCAGTGACATTACCGGCTCAAGACCCAGCTCGGGGCCCGTTTTACCGATTACAGGCGAACCACCGTAGAGCATGATACCAGGGCGACTCCAGTCAAAAAGCGGCTGGCCCGGAATGAAATGAGCAGCGGAATTACCGACACTTTTCATGAGCGTTGGCCAGGCAGAGGTGGCGGCCTCAAACCTGGCCGTCTGGGCAGCTGTCATCAGGCTGTCGGAATCGTCGGCACAGGCGAAATGGCTGACAAAGCCCCGCAACCGGGCACGCGCATTGGCTTTCGCAAGCCGGGCCATAACGGCCGGAAGATCATCAGGCCGAAAGCCCAGACGATTCATACCGGTATTCACCTTCAACCAGAAATCCGGTGCCACGCCGGTCTGTTCTATCCAGTCAAGCTGATGTTCGCCGTGCACCACCGGCTCAAATCGGTGCTGCACACACTCCGCCAGATCGCCAGCGGCGTGCACCCCCTGAAGCAAGACAACAGGCTGGGAGAGGCCTGCCTCGCGAATTGTGATAGCCTCTTCAATGCAGGCAACAGCGTACTTTGGCGCGACATCTGACAAGGCCGTCGCGACCCTGGCAATACCGTGGCCGTAGCCATCCGCCTTAACAACTGCCATGGCCTGAGCGCTACCCGCGCGCTCACAGGCTGTGCGGTAGTTGTTGCGAAGTGCATTCAGGTCAATGCGGGCTGCTGTACTGCGCGGCATCAGTATTCACCACCATAATCGCCATAATCCCCGTGGGCGAGATCTTCAAACTTGGTGTACTTGCCGATAAACGCCAGGCGAACGGTTCCAATAGGACCGTTACGCTGCTTGCCGATTATAATCTCCGCAATACCTTTATCCGGCGTATCCTCATTGTAGACCTCATCGCGATAGACAAACATGATCACGTCTGCATCCTGCTCAATCGCGCCCGATTCCCGCAAATCCGAGTTGATCGGTCGTTTGTTGGGGCGTTGTTCAAGGCTCCGGTTAAGCTGCGAGAGCGCAACCACAGGGCAGCTGAGTTCTTTGGCAATACCTTTCAGTGAACGGGAGATTTCCGAGATTTCCGCCGTGCGACCCTCGGTGTTTCCGGGCACCCGCATCAGTTGCAGATAGTCCACCATGATAAGACCGAGTTTGCCGTCATTTTCACGGGCAACCCGGCGCGCACGCGAGCGAAGTTCTGTAGGGCTGAGGCCGGGGGTGTCATCAATGTACAAGGGCTTGTCTTTGAGCAGACTCACCGCAGAGGTAAGCCTGGGCCAATCGTCCTCTTCAAGCTTGCCGCCCCGTACTTTGGTCTGATCAATACGGCCCAGCGACGAAAGCATACGCATAGCCAGAGCATCTGCCGGCATCTCCATGCTGAACACCAGAACCGGCGCACCCGTGCTGATCAGGGCGTTCTCGACAATGTTCATGGCAAAGGTGGTCTTACCCATCGAAGGGCGGCCGGCGACGATAATAAGGTCCGCAGGCTGCATACCGGATGTTCGCTCATCCAGATCCCGGAAACCTGTGGTCAGGCCCGTTGTCTGCTCCCCGGATTCAAACAACTCCTCTATCCGGCTCAGGGTTTTGGTCAGAATCGGGTTGATGGATTGGGGCCCTGAACCTTCTTTTACTCTGGCTTCGGCAATCTGAAACACATTGCGCTCAGCTTCATCCAGAATTTCGCTACTGTTGCGCCCCTGCGGATTAAACGCCGAATCCGAGATCATGCCGGAAACTTCCACGAGCTGGCGCAGGATGGAGCGCTCCCGCACGATCTCGGCGTAGGCCCGGATATTGGCGGCTCCCGGTGTTTTTTCCGCCAGCTCGGCCAGGTAGGACAAGCCACCGGCGTCCTCGATATCGCCAGCGCGTTCCAGAAATTCGGCCAAAGTAACCACATCCAGCGGTTCGTTTTCACTGGCCAGGCGTTCAACCGCACCAAAAATCAGCCGGTGGTCCTGACGGTAGAAGTCGGCGGCGGAAATGATTTCGGCAATGTCATCGAATCGCCGGTTGTCCAGCATGAGACCACCGAGTACTGCCTGCTCTGCTTCTGCAGAATGCGGGGGTACTTTGATACGACTTGTTTCCGGGTCAATATTTGCGGGCTTCAGGTTAGGCTTGGCCATGAACATATCTTCAGTTAAGCATCATACCCACAACAGTGTAAGTGGAATGTCGCAGCTATGGGAGAGGTTACAGGATGCTGACAGCATACCAGAAAGCAACAGGCCCGAAAGCCGTATTACACGGATCGGGCCTGTTGGGCTGGCTGGAGGTGAAGTTCAAAAAACTCACCACCAGCCGCCAGCGCGTCACAGAGGCCAGGGCAAGCCCGGCACTGTTTCCGAAGAAAGCAGCTTACTCGGCAACAACCGCCAGCTTTATGGTCACTTCAACATCAGAATGCAGGTGAAGCTCGATTTCGTACTCTCCTGTTGCCCGCAGCGGGCCTTCCGGCAGACGAACTTCGCTCTTCTCAACTTCGGTACCTGCAGCGGTGATGACATCAGCAATGTCACGAACACCGATGGAGCCGAACAGCTTGCCCTCGTCACCGGCTTTGGACGTCACGGTGAAGGATGCACCTTCCAGTGCCTCCGCGCGAGCCTGAGCCGCTGCGAGCTTTTCTGCAGCGGCCTTCTCGAGCTCGGCACGACGCTCTTCAAACGCCTTCAGGTTTGCTTCCGTGGCAGGCACAGCCTTGCCGTATGGCAGCAGGAAATTACGACCGTAACCGGACTTGACTTTCACCTTGTCGCCCAGGGTGCCAAGGTTTGCAACTTTCTCGAGCAGAATAACTTCCATCTCGTTAACCTCTTCGTGCTTTATTCAGCCGGCCCGGCAGGCTTTATTCGCCCCCGGATATCCAGCCAGCTATCCACAAACGCCAGAACCACTAACAGAAACATCAGGCTTGGGCCCAGAAGCACCAGTGCAACATAGAACATCACAAGCCACTGGGTGTTCAGTTGTTTACGCCCGACAATGCCATGCACCAGCGCCAGCCCCGCCAAAAACAACGGCGTTCCGGCTACCCAGGCAAGCAGCATGGAATTCAGCCCCAGAAACGGGCCTACAACCATGGTAGTGACAAGCACCACAGCAACTGCCGGCGACAATCTGAGGCCATGGAATTCCTTGCGAAACCCGCCGGGATTGTAGAGCCCCGACTGCCACGACCTTGCCAGCATTGTCATGCCTACACCTACGGCCAGATAACTGCCGGCCATACTGGCGTTCATTGTGTCCCGTATAACAACCTCAAGATCACTCCCGAGGGTACGAGCCACTTCAGCATTGTACTGTTCGTAAAAACTGACCCCGGCGCTAACCAGATCGTCCAGCAAACCGGGGTATATCACGGGCAACATGAGCCCCATGACAATCGCCAGAAAGCTCCCTCCCAAGAGGGCTCTCTCCCAGGACAGCGTTGTTCTAAGCACGGATGCCATCAGCATCACCTGCAGCAACACCGCCAGGGCTGTCGGATCGCCCCCGAACACGCCCCAGCCAAGCGCCGGAAGCAATGCCCAAAGACCAATATTAAGCCCCTGGCTGATGCCAAGCCTGAGAATAACCAGGCCAACAACCGCTGCACCAATCCAGAACAGCAAGGGTACTGCAGTTGTGACTGCCGCTACCCCGCTGGCCTGCAGGGGACCGCGCATTACAAATTGTGCCAGTGCACGCATGGTCCCAAGTCCTGTTTATCTGTTACTTAGTTATCGTGGCTGTCCGAGTACGGCAGCAGTGCCAGGTAGCGGGCGCGCTTGATAGCGGTAGCCAGCTGACGCTGATAACGTGCTTTTGTGCCGGTAATACGGCTGGGCACGATTTTGCCGGTTTCAGTAATGTAGCCTTTCAGTGTGTCCAGATCCTTGTAATCGATCTCTTTGACACCTTCTGCCGTGAAGCGGCAGAACTTACGACGTCTGAAAAAACGAGCCATAATGTAACTCCTCAACTCCGGTTAATTACTCTTCTTCGTCCTGGGTCTCAGCGCTCTGGTCTTCGTCCTGGCGCTGGCCTTGACGCTCACCAGCAGACTCGGCTGAACGACGCGGGCGATCATCCCCACCGGAACGGCGGTCCTCACGGGACTCTGCAGCCTTAATTGGAGACATTTCGGTAACGGCTTCATCGCGACGCAGAATCAGGTCACGAATAATGGCATCGTTGAACCGGAAGTTGTGAGTCAGCTCGTCCATGGCTGCCTGCGAACATTCTACGTTCATCAGCACATAGTGAGCCTTGTGAATCTTGTTGATCGGGTATGCCATATGGCGACGACCCCAATCTTCCAGGCGATTTACCTTGCCACCATCTTCAGTGATGAGGCTGGTATAACGCTCGATCATAGCGGGCACCTGCTCGCTCTGATCCGGGTGTACCATAAATACGATTTCGTAGTGACGCATGAGTTCTCCCTACGGTTTAAACAGCTTTCACTTATCCCCGGACTGGCCGGAAAGCATGAAAGCAAGGAGTTGGCAGCCTCGGCTGCCGGTTCTTTTTGCTTTATCAATAAGGCTTTACGAAAAAGGCTTGATCAAAAGCGAGGTGTTGCGCACCTGATGAAAGGCAATACAAAACCTCCCCCTGAAAAAAGGGGTCACGTATTCTAGGCGTACACAGCCTTCTGTGCAAGAGTTAACCAAGGCGCTGGCGCAAAGCTTCGTACAGGCAAACACCCGTGGCTACGGAAACATTGAGGCTATCCACATGACCCAGCATGGGAATATTGACAAGCTGGTCGCAGTGCTCGCGGGTGAGCCGGCGCATGCCCTTGCCTTCGGCACCCATAACCAGCGCAACCGGGCCTTTGAAGTCCGCCTGGAACAATGTTGTTTCTGCTTCGCCCGCAGTACCAATCAGCCAGACACCCTGATCCTTCAGGGTGCGCAGAAAACGCGCCAGGTTTGTTACCCGCACCAAGGGCACGGTCTCTGCCGCACCGCAGGCAACCTTGCGGGCTACCGGGGTGAGCGAAGCGGATTTGTCTTTGGGCACGATCACCGCCTGCACTCCGACCGCATCACAGGTACGCATGCACGCACCCAGGTTGTGAGGATCGGTAACTCCATCAAGCACCAGTAAAAACGGTGGAGCATCGCTAGCCGCCAAGCGGGCAAGAAGATCATCTTCTGTCCACTCACGGCTTTCACTGACTGCCGCTACGATCCCCTGGTGTACACCGCCAACCCGCTCATCCAGTTCCCGGCGATGGACAACACTCCACTTGACCCCGAGCTCTTCCAGAGCGTCTGTAACCGACTTTACGCGCTTATCCTGCCGACCGGTCTGAATCCAGACCCGCTGCAACCTTCCCGGCTCACGCTTGAGGACAGCCTCAACCGCATGCCAGCCAAATACAAATTCTCCGGACACTGGTTCGGCTTCCTGTTACTTGTCTGTTTTGCGTGCTTTTCGCGGTTTGCTGATGCCCGCCGACTTGTCTGAAGCCTTCTTCGGTTTCCTGCCTGCTTCACGGGCCGCTTCTGCGACCAGTTTCGCCTTGGCACTGGCCGGCTTGCCTGCCTTACCCCTCGTCCCGGACTTGGCAGCCTTGCCTTTACCCTTGCCACGAGCATCCCGTTTGGCTATGTCCAGGGCATCCCGATCTGCTTTTCGGCGCTTCGGCTCACTCACCAACTCCAGATCGATCTTGCGGTCTTCCATGCCTACCCGCACCACACGCACGCGCAGCTCGTCACCCAGACGGAAGCTGACCGCCGTGCGCTCGCCTATCAGCCGGTGTTTCGCCGAATCGTGATGGAAGTAATCCCCACTGAGCGTAGAAACATGCACCAGGCCTTCAATGTACACGTCAGCAAGCTGCACAAAGAATCCGAAAGGCACAACAGCGGCAATCACCCCGTCATACTCTTCACCAACATGGTCACTGAGGAATTCGCACTTGAGCCAGGCCATAACATCCCGGGTAGCGTCATCGGCCCGCCGCTCCGTCATCGACACGTGCTCGCCCAGCTGCTCCATTTTGGCGTAATCGTAGGGGTACTCCACCAACTCCGAATCAAAAACGGGCGGCGATACCACATCCTTTTTTACCTCGGGGTTGTGAATCCTGGACTTGATAGCCCGATGCACAATCAGGTCGGGGTAACGACGAATCGGCGAGGTGAAGTGCGCATAGCTCGGAAAACCCAGGCCAAAGTGGCCGCTCTCGTCCGGGCTGTAAACAGCCTGGCTCAGCGAACGCAACATTACCGTCTGGATGACATTGGCATCCGGCCTGTCCGCAATCTGGGACAACAACGCCTGATAATCGGCTGAGCTGGGCTTGTCACCACCGCCCAACTGCAGTCCCAGCTCACCCAGGAACAGACGCACCGAATTGAGCCGCTCTTCCGAAGGGCCGTCGTGCACCCGGAACAGCGCCGGCATCTTGTGCTTCTTGAGGAAACGCGCTGCCGCCACATTGGCACACAGCATGCTCTCCTCCACAATTTTGTGGGCATCGTTACGATGCACCGGCACAATTTCTTCTATTTTGCGCTCGGCATCAAAAACAATCCGCGTTTCTGTGGTTTCGAAATCTATAGCACCGCGTTCTGTTCGCGCTTTACGCAGCAACTTGTACAGATTGTACAGGTTATGCAAATGCGGCAGCACATCAGCGTACTGGGCTGACAAGCGGTAACCCGGCCCTGAATCCGGTCGTTCCAGCATATCGCTGACCTTATTGTAGGTCAGCCGTGCATGGCTGCGCATAACCGCCTGATAAAACGTATAACTGCTGATATTGCCAGCAGCACTGATGGTCATGTCTGCCACCATGCACAAACGGTCTACATCGGGGTTCAGCGAGCACAAACCATTGGAGAGCTTTTCCGGCAGCATGGGCACCACGTGGTCCGGAAAGTACACCGAGTTGCCCCGGCGCAATGCTTCTTCGTCGAGAGGTGACCCGGCGCGAACATAGTGAGAGACATCAGCTATGGCCACCACCAGGCGATAGCCGCCCCTTCCCCTCGGCTCACAGTAAATCGCATCATCAAAGTCCCGGGCGGTCTCATCATCAATCGTAACCAGACGCATGTTGCGGATATCGACCCGGTTCTTTTTGTCCTTTTCTTCAACCTCGGCGGGAATAGCTGCCGCCTGCTCGCCTACTTCCGTGGGCCAGTTGTGAGGAATGTCGTAGGAGCGGATAGCTACATCAATTTCCATGCCCGGCGCCATATGCTCGCCCAGAACCTCCACGATCCTTCCGGTAGGCTGGGTGCGGATGGTGGGCTGGCGCAGAATATCCACTACCACATACTGCCCATGAACGGCGTCGCCGGTGTGCTCCTCAGGCACCAGCACTTCATGGTTGATCCGGGCATTTTCAGGCACAACAAACGCTATGCCACTTTCTTTAAAGAAGCGCCCTACCGTCTGGTGGGTACGGTGCTCAATAACATGCACAATAACGCCTTCGCGCCGGCCACGATCGTCCACCCGATCAACCCGGGCGGCCACCCGGTCGCCATGAAATACCTGGCGCATTTGCCGTGCGCTAAGAAAAAGATCAGACCCGCCATCGTCTGGCACCAGAAAACCGAAGCCATCCTTGTGCCCGACAACCCGACCGCTCACCAGATCTGCTTCTTCAATAGGCAGATACGCATCACGGCGGTTACAGATAAGCTGACCATCCCGGCACATGGCAATCAGGCGTCGCCGCAGTGCCTCAATACCTTCCGGCTCTGTCTGGCCAAGCTCGGAACACAGGGTTTCATGAGTAGCCGGCGCCCCTCGCTCTTTCAGATGAGCGAGAATAAATTCGCGACTTTGAATCGGGTTGTCATACTTCTGAGCCTCACGGCCTGCGTGAGGGTCTTTGTGTTTTTTATTCCTGGAAACCATTCGGATCCTTTTCCATGCGGCGTCAAAGCGACGCTGCCCTTGTTTATTTACGATACAGTATACGTTGGTATGGATAGACTGCCTAACAACCCTCTGTTTATACGCACAATTACGTGCCGGGCAATTGCTGAAAAAAAGTTTGACAGCCCCGGCGGGAATTATTAAAGTACGCGCCATCGAATGAGGCAATACTTCATCTTTGGCAGAAACGCCCGGTTTTCAACAAACTAACGGTAAATCTGCAAATCACCTGCCGAGGTGGTGAAATTGGTAGACACGCTAGCTTCAGGTGCTAGTGGGGGCAACCCCGTGGAGGTTCAAGTCCTCTCCTCGGCACCATTCTTTCTGAATGGCCTTCCTGATCGAACAGTTACCATGTGAACAGTCACTGTTCTCCTCCGCTGGTACACAGGTTACAGTCAGGCCCTCCTCATTGCGCCAACAACCTTGCCCGGAATGAACTTTGCCGCCAGAGCAGCGCGACCCAGAGTGCGTGCAGGTTCAAGAGTAGTGCCAACACCCATTCAAACGCATTATCTATCTGACTGTACAGGTCAGGCACTGCGGCCGTGAGAATGACGGACAAAATCCCCACCGCCAGCGTCACTTCACTCAGCCACAGCAGGCGTTTTCCGCTTTGGTGCCACCGCGGGTGATTTTTCAGGGCCGAGCTGATCAGTAGCTGCGCAATATAAGTAAGCGAGAAATACAGCACAACGCCGATGCGGCGAACCAGGTTAAAGCCCTCACCTTCGTGACCAAGCGCCAATGTGTAGGCAGCCAGGGCAGTGCAGGCTACCAGTCCAAGCCAGGGTATCCAGCGCTGACCACGACCAGGCGCGCCCAGTTGCAGTAACCAGTGGCTATTGAGCCACCAGAACAGAATACCAAGCAGGGCGGCGGGTAGCATGGCACCTTTGAATACAAAATAGGCAGTGCCGTGGCGTCCTGTCCGACTGATGCTGGTGCAGTTGTCCCAGTAGGGTATGCACCAGGAGATGTAGCCTTCGAGGGCTGCAATGGCAAAGGTAACGTGGATGCTCAACAGCGGGATGAGTGCGGCCACAAATGCCAGCCACCACAGGGGGATGGAGCTGTTCCGGATTGTCGTATTCATCCCGTCTCCCGATAGAGCAGATCATTCCAGGAACCCGACAAGGTATTCCGACAGGTTCTGGTACAGATAATCTACCCTTGCGTAAACTCCTGACGGCTCATCCTCAAACTTGCGACCGCAGGCACGCTTGCCCGCATAGCTTTTTAGATACGCCTTCTGAATGAGGTTTGCGGTACCGTCGGAATGAGTCTCGCTGGTTCCGGGCGGGTAGTAAAGCACCCACTCGAAACCATTCCCGGCATCGACGTGATCCAGCCCGGACATCTCCGGTGCCAGGAATCCGTAACGCAGTGGCCGATCAAGTTCGCCCCGGGTATCAAATTCCATAGCAAGCTCGGTGAACCCTGCGGGCTGAGGCTCATGCCCTGAAAAGGTATAACTGTAGAACCCTGAAACTGCCTGAGCTGCGTCTATAGCGTCTTCTTCAACGGTGCAGCTTTGAAATCCGCTGCTGTAGATCAGGGATTCCCGCTCGGCGCCATCGTCCTTCAGCTCGTACCCGGGAATACCTGCAGGCGCATTGGAACGCCTGGGCACCAGCGTGCGGGTGAGCGTGTTATTCCCCTGCCGAATCTCGGCAACCAACTCCGCCAGTTTTCCATCGCTGAAGCTCCAGCTGTAGCTTACCTCGGGACTTCCGCCCAGCTCCGTCGAGCCGGCCTCTATACCTTCAAGCAGGTGGCAGGTAGTGCTGGTTTCAAACGTAGCTGTGCGCGCATCCCAATCGAACACCAGGCGCTCGTCAACCCCCGGATTGCCGTACGCAATACTGCTCTGGTTTGACAACGACACCGAAGGTAACCAATGCGTACTGAGATCAGCCATTTTCCCACCGACACTCACCAATCTCGCGATTTCCTGCATCGAGGGTGCAAGGCAGCCATCGGCACTGATGGATTGCAGGCGTCCGTCAGCGCTGTAATCAAACGCCAGTTCGGCGGACACCAGCAAATCCGAGCGATTGGCCGGCAGTGTATCTGTCCGTTCAGACTGGGCATAAATTCGTTGCCGGGTGAGCAGGACCGGGTCGCTTAATTCCAGTGGCACCTGTGGCAACTCAACCTGATCGATGTCCACGTTCGCGTAGCTGCCCTGAACCGCTGAATCAACCGCCGCAACCACATCTCCGGCGTTCTGCACCAGAGAGATACCCAGCAGATATGCGGCTTCACGGCTAAGATAATACTCGGTGCCATCGCTACCGGGTTTGCCCAGCAAATCATCATAAGCCGCTGGAAACTGGCTGGCCATAAAGCGTGCCATGGCTCGCGCATAGGCATGGGCACGATCATCTTCGGCAAGCACGTAATCTCTCAGCAGGTTGATGCCGGCCAAACCGGATAGCGCCGTATTACCAGACCCGGGGAAGGGCCCAAGTGCGGCTAAGCGATAACGAGCCAGTGTGGTCAGAGGGGTGATGTTACGTACCCCCGGCGCCGCAGAGAGCATAAAAGCGCGGGGAACCGGCACATCTCCACTGCGTGTTTGCTCCAGGGTTTTCCCGGGCAGGGCCAGCGCATACAAAGGGAACTTGCGGGGGTCAATATCAGCGCCGACTTGAGGGTCCAGCACCAGTTCCGATATATCCAGCGAGAACCGGCCGCCTTCGCCACTCATGGCGGTAGGTTCTCCGGAAGGCAGGGTAACCTTGAGACCGGAAGCAAGTTCATATTCCATTGGCCCCGGCGTGTACTGGCTGTCGCCGTCCATATCCAGCCATACCCGGGCGTTTTTCAGGTAGCCGTCTATCACCCTTCCTGTGTAGGGTGCGGGATCACTGTATTGCACACCATCAAAATCGCGCCCATCCACAGGCAGTTCGTCAGACTCCTTGCCGCAACCGGCAATGGCGAGAATAATTACGGAAACAGGCAGGAATATCAGGGATTTCATCACGGCAACCGTTTATCCTTGTTAGAGGTTGTGCCGTTACTTTAGGGGATGTGGTAACCGGAGACCTTGATAGGTTTGGCAATCTGTAAAGTTTGGTAACAGGGAACATGCAAACCCCGGGAACTGGCCCCGGGGTTTTTGCTGAACGCGGCTTAAAACGCCCGCGCAACAATCTCTTTCATGATTTCGTTCGTGCCGCCGTAAATGCGCTGAACCCGCGAATCGGCCCACGCGCGGGCGATCGGGTACTCCCACATGTAGCCATAACCGCCGTGTAACTGAACGCATTCATCCATAACCCGGCATTGCAAATCCGTTGTGTACTGCTTCAGCATGGCTGCCGTGGGGATATCGAGTTTTTTCTCCAGATGGAGCTCCAGGCAACGATCGGTGAACACCCGGGCGGCGGTGATTTCTGCCTTCATCTCAGCCATTTTAAAGCGGGTATTCTGGAACTTGATCACCGGTTTGCCGAACGCTTTACGCTCTTTCACGTAATCAAGAGTCCACTGCCAGGCGGCTTCTGCAGCGGCAATAGCGGTCAGGCCAATCTGCAGGCGCTCTGAGGGCAGTTCCTGCATCAGTTGGAAGAAGCCCTGCCCTTCCATGGAACCCAGCAGGTGAGTAACCGGAACTTTTACATCCTGGAAAAACAGCTCGGACGTGTCCTGGGCTTTCATCCCCACTTTGTTCAGGTTCTGGCCTTTTTCAAACCCCTCCCAGGCAGTTTCAACCAGCAGCAGGCTGATGCCTTTTGCGCCTTCTTTCGGATCTGTTTTGGCTACAACGATCACCAGGTCCGCCAACTGGCCATTGGTAATAAAGGTTTTCGAGCCATTCAGAATGTAGTTGTCACCGTCCTTCAGGGCTGTGGTTTTCACGCCCTGCAGGTCGGAACCGGCACCCGGCTCACTCATGGCAATGGCGGTGATTATTTCTCCGGAGGCCATTTTCGGCAAATAGTGTTTTTTCTGCTCCTCCGAGCCGTAGTTCAGTATGTAGGGGGCAACAATATCCGAGTGCAGCGTCCAGCCGATTCCGGAAAGCCCCGCCCTTGAAACCTCTTCCATCACCACGGCGCTGTACCGGAAGTCTGCACCAACACCGCCGTATTCCTCAGGCATGGTGGGGCACAGAAAACCCAGTTGGCCGGCTTTCTGCCACAACTCGCGGCTCACCTGGCCATCTTTCTCCCACTGTTCATGGTATGGCACAGCTTCCTGTTCAAGAAATTTCCGGACAGAGTCCCGAAAGCCGTCAAGGTCAGCATCGAAGAGCGTACGTGGAATCATGGTGAACCTCAGTCTGTGAACAATGTTGTCGTTAGCGTTCACCAAGTCTCTGCCGACAGGCAGGTTTGCTCAATGGTGAAAACCATCAATCCTGCTGGCCAAAACCATCGTTGCGATCCCGTTTCGCGTTAATCCGGGCCTCGCCCCAACGAGGCATCAGATCCTGGGGCAGGTCCAGATGGTCGAGAATGCGGGCCACAATGAAGTCCACTAGATCGTCTACCGAATGCGGCCGATGATAGAACCCGGGGCTCGCCGGCATAATGACAGCGCCCATGCGGGTGAGTTTTAGCATGTTTTCCAGGTGCACTTCCGAGTAAGGAGCTTCACGGGGCACCAGTATCAGCTGGCGCCGTTCTTTGAGCGCCACATCGCCGGCGCGCTCGATCAGGTTGTTGCTGGCCCCGGTCGCCAGTGCAGACAAGGTGCCGGTACTGCAGGGGCACACTACCAGAGGCGCTTTTTCACCCGACCCGGAAGCGGGAGGGGAAAACCAGTCTTCGCGGCCAAACACCAATACCTGGCCGGGTTCGGCGGAGGCGAACTCCGCCAGTGTTTTCTGCATGGCCGGCGGAGCTCCCGACAGTTTCAGGTCGGTTTCTGTCGCAATGACAATTTGCGCGGCCTTGCTGATCATCACATGCACCCGGCAGCCGGCGGCAACCAGGCACTGCAGCAGGCGCAGACCATACTGGGCACCGGAGGCACCGGTAAATGCCAGGTTAATAGTTCGGGCTGTGGCCAT
>JACDJA010000564.1_pt1 | contig 41340 bp, 41 predicted proteins | sample 7449241 | NCBI WGS metagenome assembly JACDJA01 (sample SAMN14253289, study PRJNA609438) | sludge metagenome | isolation source: initial anaerobic sludge | collected 2018-12-20 | reverse complement strand
TGAAAGAATAAAAATGACAGAACCATTTTTATTCTTTCAACCCCTCACTTTTAAGCCCAGGGCCCCGGTCATTTCGACCGCATGGAGAAATCTATATTGTCTCAAAGATATTTATCTTTGAGACAATGTTCTTGGGTCTCAGCGGGGTCTTCCGGCAGCTGCCGGAAGACCTTACTCTTACGCTTCTCCCCTGTCATTTCCTTTTAACTCCCAATGAAAATTGGGTAGTGGTTCGAAATGCAATGGAGCCCTGCCGGCAGGCAGGCAGGGAAAGAATCTATTTTTTTATCGGTCAGTAGTGATAATAAATGAAAAGAATTTTATCCAATAAAACTTCTCAAATCGTTCTCACTGCACGATTTTAAAAATGCCTCTGCCCGGTCTAATTTTTCGGGAGTACCGATATCGAACCACGTGGCATCAGAGCATTCGCGGCCAATGACGGTATGATTACGGGCCAGCTTCAGATAGAACGGAACAATGGGAAAAGCCCTCTGCGCTTGCTCGTTCATTAATTCAAAAACGGCAGGATTCACCATATGAATCCCCTGAAAGCCAAATGGTTTAAGGGTTTTCTCCGAATGAATCAGTATCTCTTCACCACCGCCGGACTGACGCCAGCCTGACAGTTCCATCTCCTCATCAAACAACAGGTAACGTGATGCCTTCCTGCTCTTGACCATTAGCGAAACAAGACTCTTCTCTTGCAGGTGGCTATTGATGAATGTATTTAGATTAGCATTGGTGATAATATCTACATTGTAGATGAGGATGGGCACCCGGGGATGAAAAAGTTCACGGGCTCTGAACAATCCTCCGCCGGTATCTAAAAGTTCATCCTGCTCATCCGAAACCAGCACCTCCATTTTCGGGGAATGAAAGTTCTTAAGAAAGTCGAACATCTGATCGGAATGATGATGTACATTCACAACTGCCCTCTTAATACCCAATTGTTCCATTTTACGAAGGGCGATCTCCAGCAAAAGCCTGCCTGCCACCTTCACCAGTGCCTTTGGGCAGCAGTTGGTGAGCGGTTTAAGCCTCGAACCTAACCCGGCGGCAAATATCATCGCATTAATCATAGATTGGTAATTGGGTGCGTTTGAGTTTCGCTCCTCATTACTAAGAGGATAGAGTCTGCTTAAATCGTCGGTTCCTTCCTGTTTTTACATTTTATCTTTCCCATCTTATTCAGCTGGCTTCTTCATCTCCATTTCCAAATGGGTAAGTTTTACCTGCACCCTGAAATGAGCCTTAAGCCGGGCTGCCAGTTTTTCGGCACAGTACACCGATCGGTGCTGCCCTCCGGTACAACCAAAATTAATCATCAAATGTTTGAATCCGCGATCCATATATTTTGAAACCGACTGGTCGGTGAGGGCAAAAACGTGTTTCAAAAAGTCGTGCATCTCCGTCTCTTTCTCAAAGAAAGCGATCACTTCGGGGTCGCGTCCCGTATTTTCTTTGTACTGAGGGTAACGGCCCGGATTGGGAATGCTGCGACAATCGAACACAAAACCACCGCCATGCCCCGAATAGTCGATGGGAATGCCCCTCCGAAATGAGAAGCTGTTGACCGAAACCATGAGCACGGGACCGGTTCCGATGCTTTTGAGCCGCTCCGACCGGGTAACCTCGCGCAAAGCCTCCATGAGTGCCGGCACTTTTATGGGCAGCTCCACTTGTGTGAGCAGCCAGTTGAGGTTTTCCAGGGCATAGGGAATACTTCTCAAAAAATGCTCCTTATTTTCGTAAAAGCCTCTGAATCCATAAGCTCCCATGGCTTGCATGATGCGAATAAAAACATATCCGTAATAATAGTTGCGAAACTGCTGATCGTTTACTGTTATATAGTTTTTCAGGAATCTCATATAATGCTCCAGCAGCTCATCACGCACCGAAACAGGCATATCGGCTTTGGCATCGAAAAGCAGAGAGGCCAGGTCGTATTGCAGCGCTCCTTTACGGCCGCCCTGGTAGTCGATAAAAGCTGGTCCTTGCGGGGTAACCATAATATTTCGCGACTGAAAATCGCGATACATAAAGTAGTCGCAATCGGTACCAAGAAGAAAATCGGTAAAGGTGTTAAAGTCGTCTTCCAGCAATTGTTCGTCAAACGGAATGCGGGCCAGCTTCAGAAAGTAGTATTTAAAATAGTGAAGGTCCCACTTCATGGATTGCCTGTCGAAGCTGTGACGCGGATAACAATAGTTGTAGTCAAGGTCGTGCGCACCTTTTATCTGAAAATGCACCAACTGCTCAAGGGATTGTTTGTAAAAGGCTATGATTTCATTGGGGATCTCTTTTCCGGTGCGCGAGGTTGAAAGCCAGTCGTAAAGTGTGGTATTTCCAAAATCCTCCAGCAGATAGAAATCTTCGGTGGAGCTTACACTATATATTTCGGGTACGCGTAATCCTTTTTCTCTGAAGAAACGACTGAACTCTATAAAGGCTCTGTTTTCCTTCAAATCCTGATTGGTAGCCCCCAGGGCCCCTTTGGTCTCACCCGTAATACGATAATAGTAGCGATAGGAGCCCGAGGGTGGCAACTGGTTAATAGTAACGGCAGGTTCGCCGGCCCATTCGGCAAACATCTCTTTAAGCCGGTTTTGTATCAATAAGTCGTCCAAAATTCCAAGTATTTTAAAAACAGTAGATCATTTGATTTATACCCAAACTGAGCAATTCTCGCTCAACTTAGGTAATAGATGTCGGCAGGCAGCAATCTGTTAACCTGGCAATTCAAATCGTTACGCAATAAAAGATTGAAAACTCAAAAGTACAATCTTTTTATTTAAACAAAAATTTTCATATACAACCAGGCAAACAAAACCACAAAAAGGAGCGATGGCAGCAGGTCGGTGACTTTAATGCGCGAAATATTTAAAATATTCAAGCCAAGACCTATCAACAAAACGCCACCGGTCGCGGTAAGTTCATTCACTACAGCCTGCGCGAAGAAGTTACCTAACCACATGGTGAGCAGTGTGATACCACCCTGATAGATGAGCAGGGGAACCACCGAAAAGAGCACACCTACCCCCATGGCAGCAGCCAGAGCTATGGAGGAGAAACCATCCATCACCGATTTGGTCATCAGCAGCTCGGGTCCATTGCCCAACCCCTCGTCAATGGCACCCAAAATGGTCATGGCCCCCATACAAAACAGCAGAAAAGAGGTGATGAGTCCCTCTGAAAACCGGTCATCTTTAAAACGAAAGCGCTGCTTTAATTGCTCCGAAAGTCGCCCGGTTCGTTCCTCCAGCCTCAGCAGTCCGCCCGAAATTCCTCCGGCCATAATAGAGAGTATCACCACAATAAGCCAGTCGCTTTTAAGGAACATCATGGTGCCCAGGCCCAAAGTAAACAGGCCAATGCCTTGAAAAACAGCTGTAACAGCCCGTTGGGGAAGCCGGTGCCGGAACAACAATCCCAGCGTGCCACCCACCAGGATAGCGATTACATTTACAAAGGTACCGGGCATTATTTTAGTGTTTTAGTAAAAACCTCCACAAAAATAGGTGCCTTTAAGTTAATAAAAAAGAGTTTTTACGCAGATAAGAGCATAAATGTACCTGCTCCTGCCAAATACCCTGCCAGCGCAAGGACGCTGATACGCTTAAAATACCAGAAAAAGGGAATGTTCTCCATACCCATAGCGGCCACCCCTGCTGCCGACCCAATGATGAGCATGCTGCCACCGCTACCGGCACAGTAAGCCAGGAAAGACCAGAAGTTACCATCCACGGTAAAATGGGATATCCCGCTGCCAGCCGCAAGCGAGGTAATATCATACATTCCCATGGATGCTGCCACCAGCGGGACATTGTCGACAATGGAAGAGAGAAAGCCAATGATCAGGTTTATCCCATAGATGTTGCCCACATGTTGATTCAGCCAACTGGCCAGCATATTAAGATGTCCGGCGGTTTGAAGGGCAGCCACGGCTAACAGAATTCCCAGAAAAAAGAGCACTGTGGCCACATCCACCTTTTCGAGGATGCGTACGATGCTTAACTGTCGTTTATCGAGAATTGCTTTTCTTTTTATTCTCCGGTCGGTGTACATCCACATGACACTCAGGCCAAACAACATGCCCAGGAAAGGCGGCAATTGCGTAAGCGCCTTAAATACCGGTACGGCCACCAGAGCAGCAATGCCCAGTATCAAAATAATGAGACGATCTTTGTAGGGAACAAATTCCATGGACTCATCGGCCGACAGCATGGGACGCTGTGTAGCTCCGCGCAACATCAGCGAAAGCAATATCAATGGCACAACCATGGCCATAAGGCTGGGTATAAACATGGATTTTACGATACCTGCTGCCGTAATCTGTCCGCCTATCCACAACATAATGGTGGTAACATCGCCCATTGGCGACCAGATACCTCCGGCATTGGCTGCTATCACCACCATACTGGCAAAATACCAACGGTTATCCTTTCGTGTCAGCAGCTTTTGCAAAACAGCAATCATTACAATGGTGGTGGTAAGATTATCGAGAACTGCAGAAATAAAGAAGGTAAGAAAACCCACAATCCAGAGCAACTTGATACGATTGGTGGTTTTAATTTTATCGGTAATGATGCGGAATCCCTGATAACGGTCAATTACCCCTACAATAGTCATAGCACCCAGCAGAAAAAAGATGATGGAAGCCACCTCGCCAAGATGCTCAATGGCAGCGTGCTGAGTGAGAAAATTAAGTGCATCCTCCGGGGTACCTATGCCAAATTCCCCAACATGAGTCAACCAGTTTTTGTTGAGCCCAAGGTGCATGATGCCTGGTCCTCCTATCACCAGCAAAGCCCAAAGGACAGAGCCGGTAAGAAGCGCAGAGGCCGCTTTATCTATTTTATTAACATGCTCAAATACAATAAGTCCGTAGCCCAACAGGAATATCAACACCATGGCATAGAAATAAAACATAAGCTTGTGATTTAAGATTATTCTGTTTTTTTAGGGTGCCAAAGGTAAGGCGAATGGGCTGCCGTTATTCTCCCGAAGAATAACTTTTAGTTTATTTAACGTTACAAATAGACAGATTTATTCAATACCTTTGGGATTTTTACTGTAAAACAGACAAAAGTTGCTTCTGTGGGTTGATAAATGCAACCGATTTCTTTTTTGATAACTCCCCGTTGGGGTAATTACTGATTTGTAATAAAACCGAAATGATTAAACGAGCAAAACGTATTAAAGAGGCGGTGTTAACGCCTATGCAGCAATTTATGAAAATGGCAACCGGTGGGGGTATTTTCCTCATTTTTGTAACCGCCATTGCTATTTTATGGGCTAATTCACCACTTCAGGACTATTACAAATCGATTTGGGAATTCGATTTCATCATGGGGCTGTCGCCTTTTGAACTTAAAAAGTCGCTGCTTCACTGGATTAACGACGGCTTAATGGTCATCTTCTTTTTTGTGGTTGGCCTGGAGATTAAGCGCGAATTTGTTGCGGGTGAATTAAGTACATTTCGACAGGCAGTATTTCCCATTTTTGCCGCCTTCGGCGGGATGATTGTGCCCGTGTTGCTGTTTATTTCCTTTGGTCTGCCGGGTGAATTCTCAAGGGGATGGGGTATCCCCATGGCCACCGACATTGCCTTTTCTCTGGCCGTATTGGCCATATTGGGCAAAAAGGTTCCGCTCAGCCTAAAGGTGTTTCTCACTGCACTGGCCATTGTGGATGACCTGGGAGCAGTATTGGTAATTGCCCTCTTTTACAGCCAGCAAATATACTGGTCGTACCTGCTGTTTGCTGTGGGTTTTTTATTGATTTTGTTTCTGGCGAATTATTTAAATGTCCAAAATCTCCATTTTTACACCTACATTGGTTTTCTGATATGGTTGTTGTTTCTAAAATCGGGCATTCATCCCACCATAGCAGGTGTTTTAATAGCCTTTAGCATTCCCATGCGACCGCAAATCCGAATTAACGATTTTATTCCCAGGATCAGAGAGGGTTTAACCCATTTCTCTTCATTGCCCGCCGAAGATAAAAAGTTTGTGATGAGCGATTTACAACTGGTTGCCATCGACGATGTAGGGAAACTCGTGAAGAAAACTCAGAGCCCTTTGCAGATGATTGAACACAACCTGCACGGAACGGTTACCTTTATAATTTTGCCCCTCTTTGCCTTGGCCAATGCAGGTGTTACCATTTTTTCTCCCGGTTCTCCTCTTTCGGGGGGAACTGTATTTACCGAACTTTCCCTGGCCATTGCCGTAAGCCTTGTATTTGGAAAGGCCATAGGAATATCTCTGTTTTCGTGGCTCGCGGTGAAACTTAAATTATCTAAAAAGCCAACTGGTGTACCCTGGAAGGCCTTTATAGGTATAGGGTTCCTGGGCGGTATAGGGTTTACCATGTCCCTGTTTATCTCCAGCCTTGCTTTCGAATCGAACTTAGTTATGGATCAGGCTAAGATGGGCATCTTCTTCGGCTCTTTGATAGCCGGCATGGTGGGATTTTTTATCCTTAAGTATTCGCTGGCTGAAAAGGATTAAGGAGCTCAAAGGTGAAAGGTGAAAGGTGCCCTTCGGCAAGCTCAGGGGCCTAAAGGTGAAAGCTGAAAGTAAAAAAGAAAATGAAAAGAGTAAACGGTATTAATAGCTCAAAGTATTTGCGCGCAAGGTAGCCCTCTTGGGGGTCTGGGGTGTGACGATGGAAAAGGAAAAGGTATCCTTCTACAGGCTCAGGAACCAAAGGGTGAACAGAGAAAGGTGCCCTTCGGCAAGCTCAGGGGCCTAAAGGTGAAAGCTGAATCCGGCAGCTGCCGGAGAAAGCGAAGAAAGTATCTTATATTACCCGGTAAGCGGTTTGAAACCGCTAACCGGGAAATATCGCAGGTGTTCTCCGATTTCTAACCTTTTCCCTTTCAGCTTTCAGCTTTCCTGCCTGCCGGCAGGCAGGGAGCTTTCTATCTTCCCGGCAGGCAGGCGACTTCCGTCTTCGGTCTTCTTCAATCCTTCCCTTTTAATCATAAAAAAAGGTGCTCAATGATTCCATTGAACACCCTGTGATATATAATAACTCTATCTTAACCTATACTGTTAAAGTATTGGTGGTTCCTTTACAACCTGTGTTAATTGGCCTCAGTTTTTCAATTCTACTTCCCGCTTTCCTTCGAGGATATCTCTGGCCATATTGAGGATGGTGGTGTCGTCGAGTTCAACGATACCGCCATCGGGGCCCTGTTCCAGATGAATTCCAATACTTTTACCCCGATCGTAGTTGGCCCCGCCAAAGTAATTTCTCACTGTTTCTACGTCGAGGCTCAAAGCTTTTGCAATAGAGCGCATACTGCCTTCGGGAAGGCTGTCCTTGATCCTCCGAAGCTGGTTAAATGTTATGGTCGTACTCATAATTGAAGTGATTAATTGGATTTATTCATGTTCCCTAAAGTAACCAAAAAACCACCGATTAAAAAAACATTTGAAGGCACAAACCCTGGTTTTAACAATCATTATACTTTAACCATCTTTCCCAAAAATAGTAAGAGGCTCAAAGAACCAACCTAACTTCTACTCACATAAGCTGTAATAAAAGTTTAGAGCTCAGGAAAATGGTAATTATTATAACGGAGCCGGAAATCATTAAAAGTTGAGCAGAAGATACTGAGAATTCCAAAAAATTAGTTCCGTTTATGAAATGTTTCTCTTTGATATAACGCGATTCCACCTTTTTTAAAAGCCAGTAAACAAACCAGCCCAAAGAGAGCCCAAGGATGGCACCTCCTAAAATATCACCCGGATAGTGAACCCCCATGTAGATACGTGAGAAGGAATTAAGCGCGGCCCATATCATAATAAAGACAGTGTACCACCGGAACCTGATTAGCAATGAGGTAAGCAGGGCCAGCCCAAACGAATTACTGGAATGGCCCGAAACGAAACCATACAGTCCGGCTGCCTTATTGTTTATCAGATGCACGAGCCCCTGCAGAGCAGGCTCTCGCGAGGGACGAAGGCGCTGAACATTGTCTTTAAAAACATTGGATATCTGATCGCAAAGCACAACGAGCAAGACAATTGCCAAAATGGTTACGAAGCCCCACTTGCCCTGCTCTTTAAAGATTACATACAGCAGGGCAATGTAAAAGGGTACCCATATTATAACACTGGTGTGCACCCAAAAGAAGTTATCCCAGAGCGGGGAGTGAAAGCTGTTCAGGAACAACAAAAATTCCTGATCGAGGTGAAGGATGGTATCCATTATTTTTAGGTCAAAGAAAATAAAAAATTGGATAGAGACCAACTATTCGGTTTAGAATATATATATACTTAAATTTGTATTTTCCCTTTCCATGAAAAAGCGCATCTTATTCGTCGTTAACCCTGTATCGGGTATGGGCCGGCAAAAAAAGCTGGAAAGCCTTATTCATCAGGAGATGGATAAGAAAAGGTGGTCGATAGAGATTGAGATTACCACCCACAAAGGACATGCCACTCAACTGAGTAAGAGTGCGGCAGGAGAATTCGATGTAGTGGTGGCAGTGGGCGGCGACGGCACCGTAAACGAGGTTGGCAGGGGATTGCTTCACTCCCCGACCGCCATGGGTATTGTGCCCACCGGCTCGGGAAACGGTCTTGCACGGTTCTTACAACTGCCCTTTAAAGTAAACCGGTCACTGGAGGTGATCAATCACGCTCTTCAAAAACCCATTGATGCCATCCGGCTCAATGAGTTTTACTCACTTAACGTGGCAGGTATCGGTTTTGATGCGTTCATCAGCCACCTCTTTGCCAAAAAAAAGAAAAGAGGGCCCTTGGTGTACATGCAGCTCATATCCAAAGAGTTTGCCCGCTATAAATCAGAACAATACCATCTTTATATCGATGACGTTCACTACGCCATAGATGCCTTTTTAATCAGCTTTGCCAACTCCAGCCAATACGGCAATAACTTTTACATTGCTCCATCGGCAAAAATTGACGATGGTTTGATAGACGTTTGCCTCATTAAAGATTTCCCAAAATATACGGCTCCGGCTCTTCTGTTAAGCCTCTTGGACCAGTCGATTGACGAAAGCAAGTACGACCGAATTGTAAAGGCCCGCAAGGTGCATATCAGTCACCCCGAATCTTTATGGGGCCACGTGGATGGTGAACCGGTTGAATTTGGCCGGGAAGCCGATATTGAAATTATTCCGCTGGCGCTTAATGTAATAGTGCCCCCATTTCACCTGCGCGAGAACCAATCGTTTTTTCAACCTCTGGGAGAGATGTTCCCGCTTTAAAAGCTCCATTCAACAAATTGAAGGTTCCATTGTTTTCTAATAGAATTACAACAGATAGGCCCTGCTTCGGGATTGGTTTTGAGTTTTAAGACTTAATACAGTCGCTGAATATCTGCCATTCAAAATATTGCAAAATTGCATAATAGTTTTAACCCCATTGTGAAACAGAACTTTACAGAATTTTAATAAACCAATAGTATTTCAATAAACCCATAAAACCTTTAATATGACCACCAAACTTAACAAATACAGCCAGATTATTACGCAGGACGATAGCCTGCCAGCTGCCCAGGCTATGCTTTATGCCATTGGAATGGATGAGAAAGATCAAAAAAAAGCTCAGATAGGCATTGTGAGCACCGGCTTTGAGGGGAATCCCTGCAACATGCACCTCAATGGTCTGGCATCAGAAGTCAAAAAGGAGGTGAACCGGCACAAGGAGTTGTACGGTTTGGTCTTTCATACCATTGGGGTAAGTGATGGAATCACCAACGGCACCGAAGGGATGAAATATTCCCTTCCTTCGCGCGAAGTTATCGCCGACTCCATTGAGACAGTTGTAAGTGCGCAATTTTACGATGCCGTAATTCCCATTGTAGGCTGCGATAAAAATATGCCGGGTGCTATGATTGCCCTGGGCCGGCTTAACCGGCCCGCCATCCTGATGTATGGCGGCACAGTTAAAAAGGGCAAATGGAAAAATGAGGATCTGAATATTGTTTCGGCCTTTGAAGCTTATGGTGCACGGATGCGCGGCAGCCTTTCCGACTTTGATTACAAGGGTATCATCCGGCACAGCATCCCGGGCGCCGGAGCATGCGGCGGCATGTACACCGCCAACACCATGGCCTCGGCCATTGAATGTATGGGAATGAGTCTCCCCTACTCCTCTTCGAGTCCGGCACTAAGCCCCGAGAAACAGCACGAACCAGCCGCCCTTGCTCAAGCCATAAAACTGGTGCTGGAGAGAGACATCAAGCCACGGGATATAATGACCCGCCGTGCCTTCGAGAATGCCATAAGCCTTATTATGGCACTGGGCGGTTCTACCAATGCCGTAATCCATCTTATTGCCATGGCCAAAGCAGTGGATGTGCCACTTACCATCGACGATTTCCAAACCATTAGTGATAGAACGCCATTGCTGGCCGACTTGAAACCCAGCGGTAAATTTCTTATGGAGGACCTTCACGATGTGGGGGGCATCCCCGGCGTGATGAAGCTGCTGCTTAAAGAGAATCTGATTGATGGAAACTGCCCCACCGTAACGGGTAAAACCCTGGGCGAAAATCTGGAACCACTCCCCGACCTCGACAAAGCACAAACTATTATTTACCCTGTTAGCACTCCCGTCAAAAAGAGCGGTCACCTGCAAATTCTGTACGGTAACCTGGCCGAACAGGGCGCCGTAGCGAAAATCACCGGACAAGAGGGTGAACTGTTTAAAGGAGCTGCCAGGGTTTTTGAAGATGAATTCTCAGCCATAGAGGGGATTGGCTCGCAAGTGCAACCCGGCGAAGTGATTGTGATTCGAAACAACGGCCCCAAAGGCGCCCCGGGAATGCCCGAGATGCTTAAACCTACCGGTGCCGTTATAGGTGCCGGCCTGGGCAAAGAGGTGGCACTCATCACCGATGGTCGCTTCTCGGGTGGCTCCCACGGCTTTGTGGTAGGACACATCACGCCGGAAGCCTACGATGGCGGTATGATAGGGTTACTCAAAAACGGAGACATCATCACCATCGATATCGCCCGACATAGTATTGAAGTGGATTTGAGCCCGCAAGAGATCGAAAACCGCCGGAAACAATGGAAAGGCCCCGACCAGAAACCACTGACCGGCGTTCTCAAAAAGTTCAGAAGTCTGGTTTCCTCCGCATCCGAAGGGTGCGTTACGGCGTGACATTGAATTTCATTCTTTCAAACAGTTCATTCACATTCACCACAGCAATTCGGGAGGCAATATCGGACATTGCATAGGGAAGGATCAGGGTTTCATTAAATATCATCCCTCCACAGGAATAGATAACGTTTGGAACATATCCTTCCCGCTCCTCTTCGTTTGCCGATAACAGCGGTTCATCCAAACGCGCAATTATTTTTGCAGGGTCGTTAAGGTCCAGCAAAATTGCACCAATAGAATATTGGCGCATGCTGCCCACGCCGTGTGTTAGTACCAGCCAGCCTCTATCTGTTTCTATGGGCGAGCCGCAATTACCAACTTGCAAAAATTCCCACGATTGTTTGGGCTCCTGGATGAGGGTAGAACTGTGCCAGAAATGCAAATTATCGGAGAACATGATATAGTTGTTCACGCCATCCTGTCGCGCGAGCATAGCAAATTTACCGTTCACTCTTCTGGGGAAAAGAGCCATCCCCTTGTTTCTTACTCCCTCTCCATTGAGGGTAATAATGTTGAAGGTTTGAAAATCATCTGTTTTAATTAATTGAGACAAAATGCTGTGCCCGTTGAAGGCAGTATAGGTTGCATAATAGGTTTCCACACCGTTGTCGTGCGTGAATTTAACAAAACGGGCATCTTCAATCCCTTTGCTTTCATTTTCTGACACGGGAAATATTACCCGTTCAGAGACTACTGATTTATCATCAAATTTTACTTTATAGTTGGAGTCTGCCAACCAATTAATGGTATTAATAGTCCAACTGTCGGCTGCAAAGTCGGAGTTTAAATAGATCTCCTGAATACTCAGTTTCAATTCCGCATAGGTAAAGTAGCTGGGGAGTTGACTCAGGATTATCCGGCTGGTTTCGTTCCAGGCTTTCATGTCTTTTAGTTTCAGCTGGATCAAATTATTGGCATAGAATGGATCGTGAACTATGGCCGGAGTTTCCACAAATTCTGAAACACTGTCGAAGTTGAACAGGAAATTTTCATCTACTATCCCGCTTCTAAAGGCGATGGACGAAATATGTCCTTCGCCCGTTGCCCGCAAACTCATAATAAACCTCAAGCTTCCTTTGGGGAGTAAACTTTGATCGGGATGGGGAACTATGGACGGGTTAAAGAGCGCAGCCGATTCGATGGAGTATTCCATAGTGAAATAGGCCCCGATAAGCAGCTTTTGTGTTTTGCTTATAACCTGGCCGGATGGAATATATTCAGATACCTTGTCGTAATGTCTCAAAAATTGCTGTTTTATGTTTTTATGACGATCGCCAAAAAGCACCAAAATTTCTTGCAAAAGTTTTTCAGACTTACTTTTAGTAAGTTTTAAAACCCTGTTTATCAATCTATTTATGCGTGACAACTCTCCCGGAATATGAGGCAGCGTGATTACCCGCGAAGCGTCGCCCACGATTTTTGTTTTTTTCCGCTTAACAATTTGCTTTATGTCCTTTGATTGCTTCATAACTATTTTCTCAATTTTTTTTGTCTAAGATTCTTTTATAAACATCTAAATAGCCATCCACCATTTTTTCGAGACTGAAATTAGACATCGCCCGGTCGCGACAATATTTCCTGTTGATGGAGTCTGTTTTGTTTAAAGCTTCCACAGCTTCTTCTACCGTATTTACAAGAAACCCTGTTTTTGCATGTTCGATTAATTCAGGCATAGAGCCTCTGTTGAAAGCTACAACAGGCGTTCCGCAAAACATAGCTTCTGCCACGCTCAGACCAAAGGGTTCGTCAAAACTAATGGGATGCAACAAAGCAACGGCTTCTCCCAGCAGTTTGTCTCTCTCTTTGGGCCCCGAGTTTCCAACATATATAATGTCCTTATCGTTGACAAAGGGTTTTACCTTCTCGTTGAAATAGGTTTCGTCCTGGATTAAACCTGAAATGATTAATCTCTTCTTTGCCTTTTTTGCTATCTGAATGGATTCCCAGGTTCCCTTCTCAGGATGTATTCTGCCAAAAAACAATAGATAGTCTTTAGGATTTGCGTTAAAAGTGAAATCTTTACTGTCTATCCCGTTATAGACCGTGGCAGTATAATCAAGTTCGGGACTTCGGTCGGAGTTGCTTATGGATACATAGAAACTGTTGCTGTTGTATTTTTTATATACCGGAATTATTTTTTGAGACGAAAAGCCGTGTATAGTTGTAACAACAGGCGTTTCAATTAACCGGGAATAGGTAAGCGGGAGAAAATCGAAATTGTTATGAATGATGTCAAACTTCGATGCCTGCTCCATTAAATGGCTAATGTGCAGGCACTCCCACACTTTGGGATCGAGCGAGTTATCTTCGGCATAAGCAGTTTGCGAAACATATTGCAACCTGGCACTGGTGTTCGAATTGGCCGTGGCAAACAATGTTACATCCACTCTCATTTTTACCAGTCCTTCGGTAATGTTAGATGCCACCTGCTCCCACGGGCCATATTTTTCGGGAGGCGTACGCCACGCGATGGGTGCTAAAATTGCGACTTTCATATATACACTGTTTTTATAAATGCTCTCCTCATTTTTAGTAGGATTTCAATCTTTACGATAGTAATCCTCATGTGCCTTCAGCACATTTAAATAGGAAATTAAATAGGCCAGAGTGCTTTCTGCACCCTGATTCTGGTTTATGCCATAGCTCTCAAGGCCATCAAAACAGCCGTGTGTTTCGTGATTGTAAAGACTCATATGCAGATCATTTTCCCCCAGGAACCATTTAAACGATTTAAATAATTTACTTAAATAGCTTTTGTCGTTGGTGATATTATAGGCTTGCCGGAACATCAAAACCATGCCCATGGCATCCACCGGCTGTTGAGCAAACACCGACCGATCGCCTTTTTTGTTATACCATTTTTCGTTTCCAATAATTGATAAATATCCATCACTCATGGTATGTTCTGTTAAGAAATTCATGGAGTCGAACGCCACTCTTCTAACAGCCTCCTCTTTCAAAATCTCTGCTGCATGAAGCATAGCCAGCGGAAGCAGCGCATTATCATAAGCCAGAAGCTCCTCAAACCATTTCCAATCGTCGTGGGCGTTTATCTCATAATGTTCAATTAAAACATGCGTTAGCTTCCTAAGTCTTTCAATCATAATGTCGTCCGACATATTACTGCTCAAGTAGTGGCAAACGCCTACTATTGTATTGGCAATGCTTCGAATCGATTTTAAGTTATCGAAAATTGGTGTGGCTTTATCAAATATAAGTTTACCCATTTGATAATAGGAGTTGTTGGGCGGGTTGGCAAGCATGTATCCAATCGCCCAAATTGTTCTTCCAAAAGCGTCCTCTGAACCCTCCTCGTCTAAAAATTGCCTGGTAAAACTTAAGAAGTTTCTGAAATTGCCATCGGGATTTTGCATGTAGTGAATGTAACTTAAGTAGATTGGAGACAACCTGAGTGCAGAGGCATCCTTTTTTACTTTGTAGGTCATTGAAGCCAGCAACAAAGCTCTGGCGTTATCGTCTAAGCAGTAGCCCTCTTTAAGGTTGGGAATTCCAAATTTTGCATGTTGAATAATACCGGTATCATCGGTGAGTCGTTTAATATGCTCGATAGAGAAAGTTGGTAAAAGTGAGATATCGAACGGAATAACTTCTTTCTTTTCAATTTTAATGTCTTCGTCAACAACTTTTTCGACTACATTATTGTAAATAGAGCCGATTTTTGGCCACGTAATCTTTCTGCCATGTTCATAAGCTTTCTCCCTTATTGCCAGTCGTTTTTGGGGATTATCCAGCAGGTCAATTAAAACGTTGGACAACTCATCGGTGTTGCCGAAATCAAAGAGAACGCCTCTGCCGTTGCTCAATAGTTCTATGGCGTGCCAATAGGGGGTAGAAACAACTGCAGAGCCTGCTCCCACAGCATAAGAGAGGGTTCCACTGGTTATCTGTGCTTCATTTAGGTAGGGTGTAATATATATGTCGGATGCATATAAATATTTAAAGAGTTCTTTTTGCGTTGTAAACTCATTAAGCATCACCACATTTTTCTCTAAATGGAGGTCTTCAATCAGTTGGGTTAGGAACAGACGATACTCCTCCCCTGCATGTCTGATTACATTGGGGTGGGTTTTTCCTAAAATTATATATAAAACATCCGGATGTTTTTCCACTACCCGGGGCAGGGCTTTTATGGCAGTCTCAATACCCTTGTTACGGCCAACAAATCCAAATGTGAGCATAACCTTTCTCTTATCGAGCTTAAATTCCTTTTTTGCCTCTTGCTGGACATACTGAAAATCGGGTACTCCATGCTCTATATACACAATTTTCTCTTCAGGAATTTCATATATCTCAATCAACATCTCTATGGCTTTGTGGCTCATAACCACAATCCGGTTCGCCATATCACAAATACGTTGCAATATCTCCTTCTGGTTGTAGGAGGGAGTTTGCATAACGGTATGAAACGTTACTATGAGAGGTATATTTAACTGGTGAAGCAACGGTAGAATATGCACCCCGTCCTGACCGCCAAAAATGCCAAACTCATGCTGCAATATGCAACAATCGGCACCGCTTATATTTATGTATTTTGCAGCAGTCAGATAGTCTTCCTGGAACTCTTGTCTTATGGTGAGTTTAACCTCCTCCGGATAGGTTAACTCATCGTCAACATCGTTTATGGCTACAATAAAGCTCTTTTTTTGATTTGGGTTGTCTTTGTCGGAGGTGACCATCGAGTTGAAAAGGTTTTCGGTAAAAGTCCCTATTCCGCATTGACGGGGAGGATAGGTTGCAATATAAGCGTTTTTCATATCTTATGTTTTTTAGTTTTAAATGCTAACAAACTATTCAACACATAGTTATATTAGCATATTTCATATTTCGAGAATATGTTTCACCTGTTTTTAGGTTACAATTGATAATTGTGATTCCACTCCGTTACAGAAAATCAGAGTTTGTAAATTCTCAAATATTATCCCTACCCTCCCATAAATCAGGGAAATAAGGGTGTTTGACTTTTGGAAGTGGATTTAATTATAAGATTTGTGACACGGATTTCAACAAGATACAAAAAATGAATGGATTATAGAAATGCGTTTAGAATGGAGAGCTCCCTGGTGCTTAACAATTGTAAAATGACAGGCATCATAACACACCCTACTTTTATGCAGACTCTCTGGGGTGGCACTCCTCTGCTGCTGCCCTCAACAGATGGTTGGGTTTTTAGATTTAGGATGACATATAGGTTCCTGATGGTAAGTCTGTTATAAATCTACACAATGCTTTTGTAATCTATTTTGAAGCAGGGGTCTTACAATAGTTTACTAAACCGTTGATCTCATATAACCTGATTAAAATATTTATTAACTTTGATGTAAAAATTATGCTTCAGGCAAATGAGAGATGCATCAATTAATCCGGCTTATAATGCACACCACAGAAAACCTGTGTTTTAAGCTGGATTATAATTTTATAGGCAAAGTGAAAACCCTGCCAGCTTTCATCCAAAGCCTGTTTGTACCCTATTTATAAAGACCCGAACATGAAATATCTATGATCGGCAGCCATCAAGTTTTTGTCGGTTAATACTGCTTTTAAATCTATCTTTATTCCACCCGACGAAGGTGGGATTAGTTCAACACTTGCCATTCAATGTAGAATGACTTAAAAAATATAACTATGAATATAACAAGATTAATAGGTTTAATAGTGCTTATTGCTGCAATTGCACTTTATTTGACAGTGGAAAATGACTTAACAGATTTTCTCTTAGGATTTCTTTTCGCTATAGGGATAATATTGTTGATTACAGGTAAGACGATTTTCAACAAAAGAGATAAAACGAAAACGACTTAAAAGTGGATAATCCGGTCCAAGCTGCCCCCCTTTATTAAAAAACTGTGAAAATATCGACAGCATTTTCGCTTATCTGTTTTTTAGGGTACGCTAAAAAAGAATCAGGAATACCTGATTGTAATCGACTTTTGTCAGCCCTTAATCAGAAAATGTTGGAATATTCAGGGTAAGCTGGGCCATCGCCGTACATTAGCTGGAAGGATTTGTACCATAAACAAAAAGAAATACTAAAAATGAGATTTGTCCACACAAATATTGTCAGTACTAATTGGAAAGAGCTTGTAGAGTTCTATGTAAAAACTTTTGAATGCAAAATTGTTCCACCCATTAGAAATCAATCAGGAGAATTCCTTGATAAAGGAACTGGTTTGAAAAATGCTAAATTACAAGGCGCACATCTATTGCTTCCCGGATATGGGAAAAACGGACCTACACTTGAAATATTCCAATATGAAACAATCGAAAATCAAGAATATGTTTCACCAAATAAAAGAGGTTTCGGACATATAGCCTTCGCGGTTGAAAGCGTGGAAAAAGTACTTGAAACTGTATTAGAAAACGGAGGTAAAAGATTAGGAGAAATTACAAAAAGAAATATAGAAGGAGCTGGAGAAATTACGTTTGTTTATGCGAGAGACCCCGAAGGAAATTTAATTGAATTACAAAGTTGGAGATAAGTACATACCTTGCTGACACTAATTAAGGAAGTTTCAAAACAACGTAAATATGAATGAAGTATTAAACAACCTCTCTATCATCAAGAAACGGATAGAAAACAGTTGCTTGAAAAGCAAAAGGAATAGTAGTGATGTAAAATTATTATTGGCAACAAAAACAGTTTTAGCCGTTAAAATAAAAATAGCTCTTGAAGCAGGTGAAACCTTGATTGGTGAAAATAGGGTACAAGAATTAGCAGAAAAGTTTGAACCCCTTAAAGCCATACCGCATCAAACACACTTTATTGGGCATCTGCAAACAAATAAAATAAAAGAGGTCATCAAATATGCAGATTGTATTCAATCTATGGACAGAATTGAATTAGCCGAAAAACTACAAAGACGATTAGAATTTGAAAATAAAATTATTGACGTATTCCTGCAAGTGAACACTTCCTATGAAGAGAGTAAATTTGGTATTGCCCCTGAAAAAGCACTTGACTTTGCTGTGAAAGTCAATCAGCTTGACCGTTTAAACATCAAAGGATTAATGACCATTGGGCTCTTTTCTGCCGAGACAGAGAAGGTTCGCAAATGTTTTCGCTTACTTAAAAAACTGCAACAGCAAATGTTAGAAATAAATATTCCCGTCCACGAGCTTTCAATGGGAATGAGTGGCGACCTTGAAACCGCTATTGAAGAAGGCTCAACCATTATAAGGATAGGGACAGCCATTTTTGGCAAAAGACCCTATCCGGACAGTTATTATTGGAACGAAAACAGATAAAAGATGACTTCCTATTGCCGCCCGAAAATATACCGTTAGCCGGTTGGCGACAATTCTCCCGATTCCAAAGAGATTAACTTTTACAGCGAACGTCAAAAGGTAGTAAAAAGAGGATGAGAGAATTGGTAAAACCATGTTTGACCATGCGCTGCAATATTTTTACTCTAAAAAACTGAGGTGCCTTAATTTCTCTTTCTTCTTCAGAAAAGCCAGCCCTGCGTCCATTTATGTTTTGCAATTTGATATAAACCAGATCTTTTAGTGGCTGGTCTGTCTCTTTGTTAAACCTATTTTTCCCTGGACCCTTCCGGTGTTAAAACTCCAACAAAAAGTTAAAAAATCAAAAGACATTTTTGTCTTTATATAAATATTATACATTTGTACCCGATACCCTTAATTACCCAATTATGGAACAAAATAATTGCAGCTATCAATCTCTGAAAGATAGCGTGGCAGAACCCTTCAGAACAGCATCGTCTTTTATAGAAAAAGGAATATATCTTCGTTTTAAAGGCAAAATATCCTTACAAAAGGCGTGTGCTGAAAAATCATTTAATACTTCGGATATAATAGGCGAGTTACAAGTTTTAAAAGAAACTTTCGGTAATTCCTCACAAAACTTTAAAAATTGGAGTTTAGGGTTTTTAACTGACTATTACAGTAAATATCCCTCATAAATATGTGTTAAAAACATTATCCCAACAGGTTTTTTATACACAAAAAATGATGGTAATGAAGTTGCCAATTGCATAAATAGTGTCAAAAACCTTCAAAGGCACATCATACTTCGTAATTTTAATTAATCACTTAATCGTAAATCTTTTAAACAATTACCTATGACAACCAAAAAACTTTGGATTGGCTTCCTGCTTGTGACGTCCATATCATTTGCTGTGCTTTTATATTATGGCGTGGAAATTTATCGACAAGCACCTCCGATTCCTGATAAAGTAGTAACTACCGAGGGAACAACACTTTTCACCGGTCAGGATATTAAAGATGGTCAAAACGTTTGGCAGTCGATGGGCGGTCAGGAGATGGGCACTGTTTGGGGGCATGGTGCATATCAGGCTCCCGATTGGAGCGCCGATTGGCTTCATAAAGAGGCCATTTTCATACTAAATGCGTTGTCATTAAAAACAGACAGTATGCCTTTTGAAAAGCTAACCGATGAGCGGAAGGCTGCTTTAAAGGTAACTCTACAAAAAGAGATAAGAAAGAACACATACGACCCGGATACAAAAATCACTTCTGTATCGGAGCTCAGAGCCTTAGCCATTGCCGACAACAGTAAATACTATGCAGGTTTGTTTACCAACGACCCTACGTTGGACAAAGCCCGCGACGCCTACAGTATTCCTGCAAATTCGTTAAAAGACCCTGAGCGGGTACGTCAACTAAATGCCTTCTTCTTTTGGATTTCATGGGCTTGCGTTACCGAACGGCCGGGTCAGGAAATTACCTATACCAATAACTGGCCTGCCGAAGAGCTTGTGGCCAACAGGCCCACTGGTTCTTTGCTTCTGTGGACAGGTTTCAGTGTAATTATGCTAATTGCAGGGATTGGTTTTATGGTTTGGTTTTATGCACGTAAAAGAGCAGAACCGGAGGAGCCCTTACCTACAAGTTTTCCTCTTAAAAACGAGATTTCAACCCCGTCGCAAAAAGCTACTGTTAAATATTTCTGGATTGTTTCAGCATTATTGCTGGTTCAGGTTATTATGGGTGTTATTACAGCCCATTATACGGTCGAAGGGCAGGCATTCTACGGCATTCCTTTAGACCAGTGGCTTCCATATTCTATATCCAGAACCTGGCATATTCAAATTGCGATTTTCTGGATAGCAACATCCTGGCTGGCTACCGGACTTTATTACGCTCCTGCCATCTCAGGTGTTGAACCTAAATTTCAACGATTGGGTGTTAACCTCCTTTTTGGAGCTTTGCTTGTAATTGTTGTTGGTTCGCTATTGGGTCAATGGATGGGTGTAATGCAAAAATTAGGCTTAGTTCAGAACTTCTGGTTTGGCCATCAAGGTTATGAATATGTTGACCTTGGCCGTTTCTGGCAAATATTTCTTTTCATAGGCTTAATCATTTGGTTGTTGCTTATGGGCAGGGCTATTTGGCCAGCCATAAAACAAAAGTCTGAAAACAGAAATTTATTGATATTGTTCCTGATTTCTTCCATCGCTATTGCAGCCTTTTACGGCGCCGGTTTAATGTGGGGCAGACAAACGAACCTGGCTGTTGCCGAATACTGGCGTTGGTGGGTAGTTCACCTGTGGGTAGAAGGTTTCTTTGAAGTGTTTGCTGCCGTGGTTACTGCATTCCTTTTTGTGAGATTACGAATTGTTAAAGCATCAACCGCTACAGTTGCCGTATTATTTTCAACAATAGTGTTTCTGTTAGGTGGCATTTTGGGCACTTTCCATCACCTCTATTTTACCGGAACACCTACAGCAGTTTTGGCACTTGGATCTACCTTTAGCGCGCTTGAAGTAGTGCCATTAGTTATGCTGGGTTTCGAAGCTTATGATAATCTTAAAGTAAGCAAAAGCAGTGAATGGATAAAAGCATACAAGTGGCCTATCTATTGTTTTATTTCAGTTGCTTTCTGGAACCTGGTGGGTGCGGGTATTTTCGGATTTTTAATTAACCCTCCAATTGCTTTATATTATATGCAAGGGTTGAACACCACTCCTGTTCACGGACATGCTGCTTTATTCGGAGTATATGGTATGCTGGGAATTGGCCTGATGCTTTTTGTATTTCGTGATATGAACAAAGAAGCTATATGGGAAGAAAGATGGGTTAAATTCTCTTTCTGGGCAATCAATATTGGTTTGGCTGCTATGGTATTTATCAGTATTCTTCCGGTGGGACTTGCTCAAACGGTTGCCAGTGTTCAGGATGGTTTTTGGTACGCCCGTTCCGCTGAATTTATGCAACAACCATATATAGTTACTTTTAAATGGTTGAGAATGATTGGTGATACAATATTTGCATTAGGAACTGTTGCTTTAGCGTGGTTTGTCTTTGGCCTGGCCGGAGGATGGAGCATTAAAAAGAGATAGGCTAATGCCAAATTTGCAAACAATCTTATTAGTATGCATTAAAACCGGCAGTATATAACATTTAGGACCTGATGAATCCTGCTCCGTATAAAAATCCTGCTCCGCAATCCGGAGCAGGATTTTTTTTGCCCGTTGTTGAACCCGTTTCACAGCAATTCGCGCATGTTAGTGTGGCTGTGCTTTTACTCACTGAGCAATCATTCTTTCGCTAATCTACGGTTATCCGGCCCCCAAAAGGCGCGCATTGAAACGATTTTGCCTGCCTCATCAAAAAGAAATAGATCAATGATATCTGTTTTCATCGGTATGCCATCCACATCCATCAGCAATTGAAAGGGAAATGCTGCTTCTACTCCGGCAATACGTACCGGACCGGTGCGCGTAAGTGTCAAATCAATGCTCACCGCCCCGGCATAGAATTCGCGCAGCCTTGCTTTTCCGGTCAATATTTTGCTGCCAACCGGATCCTCAACGCTGGCATTATCCGCGTATAGTGAAAGAATACCCTCCAGATTCTTTTCATTCAGGAAACGAATATAGCTGTCCACGACATCAACATAATGTTTGGTATCCATCACGCTATCCTCCTTGTTTACAATTTGTTCTGTAACTGCCGTATTTTCGGCAGAAACAAAACTTATTAACATTAATCTTAACGACAGGATTAAAAGGATTGATAAGATTTTTATTTTATTTATCTCCATTTTGAGTCGTATTAATTTTTTCCCACATGCAATATATGAAAAATATAAAGAACAGTGTGGCAGAGGCCTTCTTCTCAATCCCGATAGATATCGTGATTAAATCCTATTTCTTACTCACAATCTTTAAATATTTTAATCTATCTTTATACCATCCGGCCAGGAAGGGTTTAATTCGACATTGTATAAACCCAATACAAGGAAAACATTAAAAATTAAATCAACCATTATGGAAGCTACCAAATATTCTAAAATATATCGAATAATCCATTGGGCAATAGCCATCTCCTTTCTGTTTTTGTTGATAACAATTTTTTTGCGATTAACGTGGATGAATAAATATAATGTGGCAGCCATTATGCAGAATTTTCTGAATGGTACCGACCAGTTTTTATCTCAAGAACAACTTATTGCTTTATCAAAAGAGATAAGACAACCTATGTGGAATTGGCACATTTACATAGGGTATTTGTTGGTTGGACTATACAGTATTCGTTTCTTACTTCCGCTATTCGGACATATGAAGATTCAAAATCCTTTCAGCAAAAATCAATCCGCAAAAGTGAAATTTCAAAAATGGGCATACATTATCTTTTATGCATGTGTCATTGTTTCGTTAACTACAGGCCTTATAATGGAACTTGGACCGGAAGGATTGGGGAAATCAATGGAAGCAATCCACGTACTGGGTATTTACTACTTAACAGCGTTTATAGGAATCCATTGGGGAGGTGTCTTAATAGCAGAATTTACAGAACAAAAGGGAATTATTTCAAGGATAGTGAGCGGCATGAAAGATAAAGATTAAAAAGTTGGAACGCACATCAGATTCATATTTTAATGCTCAAAAGAGCTTGGCATCCTGCAGTTTCCGTCCCAGTTCATCGTCTTTGGCCACATTCAAAAAGTCATTCGACAAACCTAACACGAATAGTACCTGCACATAAGTTCCTATGGCCACACTTGGCAAACCTTTCTCAACCGACACCAATGTACGCCGGCTTATACCTGCTCGCTCTGAAACCTGTTGGGCTGTCAATTTGCGACCCAACCTCGCCAACTTAATATTTTCGCCCATTGTAGCCATAATTTTGGCTTCCCGCTAAAAACAAAAAGCACCTAAATCCTTGGATTTAAGTGCTTTTGCTTTTACCTGCCTGTCGGCAGACAGGTTTGGTGTTTAAGTTGTGCCCAGAACAGGACTCGAACCTGCACGTCATTGCTGACACTGGTCCCTGAAACCAGCGCGTCTACCAATTTCGCCATCTGGGCGGGCACGCCGTGGAGCTTAACTTTTTTGAAACGGCGCTGCAAATATAGAGACTTAAACTATTTTGACAATGAAAAAAGGAAAAAGATTGAAGAAAAAGAGAAAGATTGAAGAAGACGTCTGCCTGTCGGCAGGGAAGACCGAAAAAGGATTAGAGATTAGAGATTAAAGATTAAGGAGTCAAATCAGAAAGCTACCGGACTGAGCTTTCACCTTTCAGCTCCTTAATCCTTTCTTCCCTCTACAAATTATCAAACAAATACTTACTCATCATAGTATAGAGATGATGTCGCGTATTGCCACCATAAATACTGTGGTTTCGGTTGGGATAGACAAACATATCGAACTGCTTGCCACTTTGCACCAGTTTGTCGGCGTACTCCATGGTATTCTGAAAATGGACGTTGTCGTCGGCACTGCCATGGATAAGAAACAAACGGCCTTCAAGAGTTTCGGTTTTATAGATGGGTGAATTTTCGTCGTAGCCTTTGGGATTTTTTTGCGGAGTGCGTAAAAAACGCTCGGTATAAACCGTATCGTAATAGCGCCAATTGGTCACCGGTGCCACGGCAATACCCAGTTTAAACACATCACTCTTGCTCATGCTCAAAGCCACCATATGGCCGCCAAAACTCCAGCCCCAGATGGCGATCCGTTTGCCATCCACATAGTTGAGGGCAGCCAGATATTTGGCCGTTTCAATCTGGTCGTCGGACTCCAGCTTACCCAGATGCAGGTAGGTTGACTTGAGGAATTGTTCGCCTCGCGCCCCGGTTCCGCGTCCGTCCACACTCACCACCAGCAAGCCCTGAGTGGCCAGATAACTTTCCCAATTCATACTCCAGCGGTCCCGAACAGTTTGCGAGCCGGGCCCGCTGTACTGAGTCATAAAAACCGGATACTTTTGGCTGGCGTCAAAACCAAGTGGTTTAATCATATAGCCATTCAGAGTATCTCCATTGGAGGTTGCGAAACTGAAAAACTCCTTTTGGGGCAGATCATAACTCTTCAGCAGTTTGGCCAATTCACCATTCTCCTCCACGGTACGCAGCAGCTTGCCGTTCTGCTGAAGAACAGAGGTCACAGGCGGCATATTAACCGATGAAAAAGTATTGACGAAGTACCTGAAACCCTCACTAAAGGAGGCTTTGTTGGTGCCTTTTCGGGGTGTAAGCAGGGTTTGCTTCCCGCCAGAGATATTTATGGAATAGACCTCCCGTTGAAGCGGTGAGATGGCTGCCGCCCGAAAATAAAAGAGTTTCGTTTTTGCATCGAACCCCAGATACTCTGTCACATCCCATTTCCCGCAGGTTACCTGCCGCACTTTAATCCCATCCATTGTATAAAGATGAATATGGTTGTAGCCATCCATGGAACCTACATAAATGAAGTGTTTGCCATCTTCTAAAAATTGAAGATTATCCAGCACATCCTCAGAAATATATTGTTCCTCGCGCACGGTGAGCAACACCCGCCCCACTCCCGAAGCGGGATTGGCTATATACAGATCGAGTTGGTTCTGAAGACGGTTTAGTTTAATAATCCCCAGCTTATCAGGGTCTTTGCTCCATCTGAGTCTGGGAATATAAGCATCACTCAGGTCTCCCACATCCATGGTTTTGGTGGTACGGTTGCGCACATTAAACACATGCACCGACACCTTTGAATTGGCCTCCCCCGCTTTGGGGTATTTATAAACCTCGCATCCGGGGTAGAGTGAATAGGCTTCCCGTGTGGGATAGGATGCCATATATAAGGGAAAAGAATACTCCTTCACCTCCGATTCGTCGAACCGCACAAAGGCAATATCCTCACTGTTTGGCGACCATTCAAAAGCTCTGTTATAACTAAATTCCTCTTCATAAACCCAATCGGGGATACCATTAATAATCCGGTCCTCCTCTCCATCATCCGTAATGGCACTGGTGGTGCCAAAGCGCAGCTTTTTAAGATAGAGATCATTATCCTTTACATAAGCAAGCAACTGACTGTTGGGCGAAAAAAGAGGCACCTGTTCCCCACCCTCTTCACTCACGGGCAGTAACTCACGGTAACGAATATCATAAATAAAATAATCGGCTGTGAAAGAGTAGCGATAGATGTGTTCTAAATTATTATATACCAATAATTTGGACTCATCCGGACTAAAAGTATAATCGGAAATATTCATCACCCCGGCAGGATTCTTTTTGATATTTTCTATATCGAAAATTACTCCCACCTGTTCACCACTTTTGTAGCTGTACTTAACTATTTTGGTACCACCGGCTTCCAGCATTGTATAATGCTCCCCGTCCTTCATTGAGCGAAAGCTGCCCGTTTGTTTGGGCGAAAAGGTTTGGCGGGTGATAAAATCTTCCAGTGCTACCTTTTTCCCCTGTGCGGGAAGCGATGCGTATGAAAGGGTGAGTATCAGAAAGGTAGATGTAATTTGAAGAAAACGTTTCATAATATATTAGCTTAAATATTTAAAAATTTGGATTGGCCCCATGATTATCATCATTGTACCAACGGGATGCCTGCCTCCCTGCCGGCAGGCAGGCAGGCGTTCGGCAAGACAGTAGCATTAGGTCAAGAGGGGCGTGTTGTTCCGCAATAATTAATAAAAGTAAGAAAACCATGAGCAAATTTTAAACGGCCTTTTTGCAGCTACGAATATAAAAATATTACGTCAATTGAACCATTCTGATTGGCTTTTCTTGAATTTTCCTATTAAATATGTAAGTTTGCATGTTTTTTAGCAAAGAAAAATCCGATGATAAAAATAACTCTGCCCGATCAATCCATACGTGAGTTTCCCAAGGGTGTAACCGGTCTTCAAATAGCCAGCGACATAAGTCCCCGTTTGGCCAAAGAGGTGTTGGCCATTACTGTAAACGGCCAATTATACGATTTGCAAAGAGCTATTAACGAAGATGCTGCCATAAAATTGCATAAATGGGAAGACCCTGAAGGCAAGCATGCGTTTTGGCACTCCTCGGCGCACTTGTTGGCCGAAGCGTTAGAGGCGCTCTATCCCGGCATTAAGTTTGGCATAGGCCCGGCCATCGAAAACGGTTTTTATTACGATGTGGACCCTGGCGACGAGGTAACCATTACAGATGCCGATCTTCCCAAAATTGAGAAGAAGATGGTGGAGCTGGCACGTCACAAATCACCCTATCAACGGCGCGAAGTCTCCAAAGCAGAGGCTATGGCCTATTTTGAGAAGAAAAAGGACAATTACAAGACCGAACTGATTGGAGAACTGGAGGATGGTACCATATCGTTTTACGAACAGGGCAATTTTACCGATCTCTGTCGCGGCCCTCATCTCCCTTCCACCGATCCCATCAAGGCCATCAAACTTTTAAGCATTGCAGGTGCCTATTGGCGCGGTAATGAAAAACGCAAACAACTCACACGCGTTTACGGCATCTCATTCCCTAAGCAGAAGATGCTGGAGGAGTATCTTGTGCTGCTGGAGGAGGCCCGCAAGCGCGACCACCGGAAGATCGGAAAAGAGCTGGAGCTTTTTGCTTTTTCACAACGGGTGGGTCAGGGCCTGCCGTTGTGGCTGCCCAAGGGTGCCCGTTTGCGTGAGCGGCTGGAGAATTTCCTCAAGCGCGTACAACTTAAATATGGCTACGAGCCGGTAATAACTCCGCACATTGGTCAAAAAGAGCTCTATGTAACCTCGGGCCACTATGAGAAATATGGACATGACTCCTTCCAGCCCATCAGCACACCCGTAGAAGGCGAAGAGTTTCTGCTCAAACCCATGAATTGTCCCCATCACTGCGAGATTTATAATGTAAAGCCCCATTCGTATCGCGACCTGCCCGTGCGACTGGCCGAGTTTGGCACCGTTTACCGGTACGAGCAAAGTGGTGAGCTGCACGGCCTCACCCGCGTAAGAGGTTTCACCCAGGACGATGCCCACATTTTTTGCCGGCCCGATCAGCTGAAGGAGGAATTTAAAAAGGTGATAGATATTATTTTTTATATCTTTAAGGCACTCGATTTTAAGGATTTTATCGCCCAAATATCGCTCCGTGATCCCAAAGACGAGGAAAAATACATAGGGTCGGACGAAAACTGGAACAAAGCCGAACAGGCCATCATAGAGGCCTGCGACGAAAAGGGGCTGAAAACCACTATTGTAATTGGTGAGGCCGCGTTTTACGGGCCCAAACTCGATTTTATGGTGCGCGATGCCATTGGCCGCAAATGGCAGCTGGGCACCATTCAGGTTGATTACAATCTGCCCGAACGATTTGAGCTGGAGTATGTTGGCCAGGACAATAAAAAGCACCGGCCTGTAATGATTCACCGTGCCCCCTTTGGCAGCATGGAGCGCTTTGTGGCTGTGCTGATTGAACATACAGCCGGAAAATTCCCGCTGTGGCTCACCCCCGACCAGGTAGTCATATTGCCCATCAGCGAAAAATTTAACGAATATGCAGAAAATGTTTTAAATTTCCTGAAAAATTCCGATATTCGCGCCGTCTTAGACGACCGAAACGAGAAGATTGGTAAAAAGATACGCGACAATGAGTTAAAACGCATCCCCTATTTGCTGATTGTTGGTGAAAAGGAAGCCGAAAACAATAGCGTCTCTGTTCGTAAACAGGGAGAGGGCGACCAGGGAAACATGATGCTCAATGAATTTGCGGATTTTATTCATCACCAGGAGCAAATGATGCTCGAAGAGATCGAAAAATGACAAACAATTAACCTGATTATTAATTAATTAAAGGAGGATTTAGATATAAGAAGACCAAGAAGAAACATCGCTGCCCCTGCTGACGATATCAGCTATCGTACAAATAAGCAAATTCGCGTATCAGAAGTGCGTTTGGTTGGCGACAACATTGAGAATCCGGGGGTTTTTCCGACCAGTGAAGCCATGAAAATGGCCGATGCCATGGAGTTAGACCTCGTAGAGATTTCACCCAAAGCCGAACCACCCGTATGCCGGATTATCGATTATCAGAAGTTTCTTTATCAGCAAAAAAAGAGGCTGAAGGAACAAAAAGCCAAAACCGTTAAGGTGGTGGTTAAAGAGATTAGGTTTGGCCCCAACACCGATGAACACGATTACAATTTTAAACTGAAACATGCTGAAGGTTTCCTGAAAGATGGGGCTAAAGTAAAAGCATTTGTGTTTTTCAAAGGACGCAGCATATTATTTAAGGACAAAGGAGAGATTTTATTGTTGAAATTTGCCCAGGACCTTGAAGAGCTTGGGAAGGTAGAACAGCTTCCCAGGTTGGAAGGCAAAAGAATGACCATGTTCCTGGCCCCCAAGAAGAAAAATTAGTGTCTGTTATTCAATTAAATATAGAACAATGCCAAAGATGAAGACGAATTCGGGAGCAAAAAAACGCTTTACGCTCACCGGAACGGGAAAAATCAAACGTAAGCACGCTTACAAAAGTCACATTCTTACCAAGAAGTCGACCAAAAGAAAACGTAACCTCACCTATTTCGGTTTGGTGCACAAAGCCGACGAGAGTAATGTGAAGCAGTTGCTGGCAATGAAATAGTTTCATGCCGCCGCAATCATTAAAATGAATGTTTAACCTGAATGACTTAGCCTAAAGCACCTGAAACCAGGACGCTAACCATTCGAAAAAGCAAATTACAATGCCCAGATCAGTCAATACCGTTGCTTCAAGAGCACGCAGAAAAAAGGTGTTAAAACTCACCAAAGGGTATTTTGGCCGTCGCAAAAATGTGTGGACAGTAGCCAAAAACACCTGGGAAAAGGGGATGCAGTATGCATACCGCGACCGAAAAACCAAAAAAAGAAACTTCAGAGCACTGTGGATACAGCGGATCAACGCCGCTGCCCGCCTCGAAGGCATTTCATACAGCCGCCTGATGGGGCTTATGACTCAGCAAAACATCACGATAAATCGTAAAGTTTTGGCCGACCTGGCTGTTAACCATCCCGATGCTTTTAAAGCTGTGGTGCAAAAAGCCATGAATAAATAGTACTTAACCTGGATAAACCAGAAAGTCAAAAACCTGCCTGCAGGCAGATTTTACCAATTGTATTGTAAAACCCGGGAAAGATTATCCCGGGTTTTATGTTTGCATATCTCCTGAAACCTTATCTATATTTTTTATATTTGTTGCGGCAAAAAAAAGAATTTATGAAGATTGCGTTGATTGGTTACGGCAAAATGGGAAAAGAGATTGAAAAAATGGCCCTGGAGAGGGGCCATGAAGTTATCTCACGCATCGACCCGCTTACAGGCGAGACCTTTGAAGATGGCCATTTTGAACAGGCCGATGTAGCCATTGAGTTCACCACACCTGAGGTGGCCTTTGCCAACTACCTGAAGTGTTTTTCGTACCACAAGCCTGTGGTTGCCGGCACTACCGGCTGGTTGGATAAACTGGCAGAGATAAAAAAAGCTTGCGAAGAGGAGGGGCAAACCTTCTTCTACGCATCCAATTTTAGTGTGGGCGTTAACATTTTGTTCGAGTTGAACCGCCATCTGGCTAAAATAATGAACAACCGCCCCGGATACGATGTAACCATCACCGAAACTCACCACTCCCAAAAGTTGGATGCTCCCAGCGGAACGGCCATTACATTAGCCGAAGGAATCATCCACAATCTGGAGCGGAAAAAGGATTGGAAACTCGAAAAGGCCAACGCCGGTGATGATTTGGTGATACATTCTATACGTGAAGGCCAGGTGCCGGGTATTCACTCGGTGAAATACGAGTCGAACGTGGATGAATTACAAATTTACCACAGCGCTAAATCGCGTAAAGGATTTGCCTTAGGAGCGCTGCTGGCTGCCGAATTTTCGATAAAAAACAAAGGATTTTTAACCATGAAGGATATGCTGGAGCTGTAAAAAGGGACTCCGCAGCCGTGCGTCTCTGACCCTGTATCGAATGTAGAGACGCAAAAATGTGCGTCTCTACCATCTACCCAATGTGCAGACGCACAATTTGCGCGTCTCTAACGCAAAAACTATGATAATGCAAAACATAAAACAAACACCACCTGCCAGGTTGATTCGATTTGGTATCGCCGCACTCATCTATCTGATGATGGTAATCTGGATAGGCAACTACTGGTTGCTCCTGGGGTTGCCCATTCTTTTTGATGCCTACATCACAAAACTGATTCCCTGGGGGTTTTGGAAAAGAACCAAAGATGGCAAAAAGCCGCCAGCCTGGATAGAGTGGATCGATGCTCTGATTTTTGCTCTGATAGCCGTCTATCTGATCAACATTTTTCTTTTTCAGAATTATAAAATACCCACCTCGTCGCTGGAGAAAACATTACTGGTGGGCGACCACCTTTTTGTAAGCAAAGTGAGCTACGGGCCCCGCATGCCCATCACTCCCATCTCTTTTCCGCTGGTGCAAAATTCGTTTCCCATCATCAATATCAAGTCCTATACGGATTGGCCAATGTGGAAATACAAACGTTTGAAAGGCTTTGGAGAGGTAGAGCGCAACGATATTGTAGTATTCAACTTCCCGGCAGGTGATACGGTGGCGTTTCTGCGTCCCAATCCTGCCTATTTTAATATTATTCGTGAAATAGGACAAAGCCTGCTGGCCAACGATGCCTCCCTGCTCTTTAAGCACCCGGTCTATTCCGAATATGAAAAACGGCTGCTGGAGCGTCAATTGGGCCGCGAATATGTGGAGCAGCACCCCAGCGAGTTTGGAGAGGTTCTATATCATCCGGTGGACAGACGTGACAACTATGTGAAACGCTGCGTGGCCATTCCGGGCGATCTGTTTGAGATACGTCACAACCAGATATACATCAATGGCGAAAAAACGGAAACACCCCCTGGCGTTCAGCACAACTACCATGTAATCACCGACGGCACCAAACTGAACCAGCGCTTTTTCGACCGGCTTGGCATCAGCCGCGACGACCAGAATGAAGGAGGCATCGGGCCCCATTATATTTTACCGCTCACTGCCGAAATGGCTGAGCAGGTAAAAGCAATGACCTTTATCAATGAAGTGACCATCGATGAAAGCAGACCCGATAATACAGGCCAATCGGTTTTCCCCTACAGCCGCTATTTTCCCTGGAGCCGCGATAACTATGGCCCGCTTCGTATTCCCGAAAAGAACGCATCCATAACTCTTACCCCCGAAAATCTGTTGCTTTACGAAAGAATTATAAACAACTATGAAGGCAATGAACTAACGGTTAAAGATGGAAAAATATTTGTCAACGGGGAAGAGACCAACAAATATACCTTTAAAATGGACTACTACTTCATGATGGGCGACAACAGGCATAAGTCGGCCGACTCTCGCTACTGGGGCTTCGTTCCCGAAGACCATGTGGTAGGCAAACCCATTTTGGTATGGCTCTCGTTAGACAAAGACAAAACATTTCTGAGTAAAATACGGTGGAACCGGTTCTTTAAGGTTGCGGGAAAATAGTAAACTAAGAGGCGGATGAATACATACAAAGGCCTTCTATACAGCATCCTAACAAGCATAGTAATTGGTTTTGCTTCCTTTTGGTTCAAAGCAGCGTGGGCCGGCACTATAATTATTGCTCTTATTTGGACCGCTTTTTTCTGTCGCCTCAAAGTGTCTAAACTCTGGGGAGCCATCAAGAATCGCTCCCCGCTCGCGGGTACCCTTGCCACGGTATCCTGCTTTCTGGCACTGGGCATTGGATTGGGCATCCTAATCTATCGGTATGGTTTCGAACTTATTTCGGTGCCCTCGGCCTCCATGGAAACCGCCATACAATCGGGCGACTATATTCTGGTAAACAAACTGGTGCCCGGCCCCCGGCGTCACCCCTCCAATGCCGATGAATATTTTAGAATGGCCGGCATACACCCCCTTAAGAGAGGCGACGTTGTTCTGTTTAACTTTCCCGAAGGGGATACCATACTGGAAAACCGACCGGGCGAGAGTTATTATTACCTGAGGCGCCATATTAGCGAATTTGACCGCCTTCGCGAGATAAAGCAGTGGGGCCGGTTAATTGCCCTGGAAGTTGAAGAAAGGCCCCGCTTTGTAAAAAGACTGGAAGGACTCCCGGGCGATACCTTTCAAATAAAGGGCAGCGTGACCTATATAAATGGTGAGAGGCTCTCCACCCGTCCCACCATCATTAAAAAATACCGGTGGACTCAAACCAAAGAGGATTTTGAGAAACTTTTGCCATCTCTGCACCTCTTCGATCAATATTCTACGGGTGAACACATTAACGTGGAGATGACTACCGGCGATTATTCGGAGCTGGAGGCCTCTGTTAAAAAACATCTGAAGCCGGCACTTCTGGAAAAGAATGTCCCCGACCGCCATATTTTTCCCTTTGACCCATCCACCGGCTGGAACACCCATTTTATGGGGCCTGTTATTATCCCGGCGCGGGGCGATACCATTAAGCTTACTCCACGCAATCTCGCCTTTTACCAAAGAGCCATCCGGGTTTACGAAGGCAACACAATAGAGGTAAAAGATAACAGGATACTTATCAACGGTAAAGATGCTGAAGAATATTGCTTTAAGATGAACTACTACTGGGTGATGGGCGACAACCGGACCCATTCGTTCGACAGCCGCTACTGGGGTTTTCTACCCGAAAATCATATCATTGGCAAAATACCCGATCTGTTTTTAAATGGCTTTGGCCCGGAGGATTGAAAAGCGCAATGGGGATTATCAAAATGATTTAAATCATTTTGATAATAGGATTTCTCCCTGCGGTCGAAATGACCGACAGGCCTACATATAGGGAAGCGAGGGGTTGGGAGAATGAAAAGGAAAGAACCCTTTTCATTCTCCCAACCCCTCGCTTTTAAATCCAAAGACCAGGTCATTTCGACCGAAGGGAGAAATCTATTTTGGCTCAAAGATGTACATCTTTGAGCCAAAGTGATTACTGATTCTTTGCTTTTATCAAGTGGCAGATATATTTTAACATGTCAATGCTGGATGAATCTTATAGCAAAACAATCAATCTCTCAACTATTTTTTTCGGGCAGCAGCCAAAAAATAGTTATCTTTGATATCCTTAGATTGGATGTGTTGTGTTGAGCGAATCCGAAACATTGACACCTTAAATATTGCAGGCAGGCATCTAAAACTCTAACTATCTAATTCTATAGCATCAACCAGTAATCACCCTAAAAACATAAGGCCATGACGGGACGACAACGCTTCTCATTCTGGATATTCATCATCGCAGCCCTGATACTCGTTCTTTTTTCGGTGCAAAATGCAGACGAAGTGAGCTTCAAATTTTTCACCTGGAAGAGCCATCTCTCCCTGTCGGTTTTACTCATCGTTACCTTTCTGCTGGGACTTATCATAGGTGCCATTTTTTCGTTTCGCCGTCCGGCAACCTCAAAGTCAAAAAAAATGAAAGCTGAAGAGGAGGAGAACCTAAAAGAGAAGGAACAATCCAAAACCCACGGGAGCACTGAGGCCGGTGAGATAGAGTGGCCGGAGTAGATAATGATTGAACAACAGCTGTTTTCTCACACTTACTTTGGACCTGTTCAGTACTTCGCACATTTAAGCCGGGGCAATGGGGTTATCGAGAAGCACGCCAATTACACAAGGCAAAGTTATCGCAACCGTTGTGTAATATCGGGGGCCAATGGACCTTTAACGCTTTCGGTGCCGGTGGAGCGAGGGCGAAGCCATAATATGCCCGACAAGGAGGTAAAGATTGCCTATTACACCAACTGGCAAAAGCAGCATTGGCGTTCCATTGTGTCGGCCTACAACACTTCCCCCTTTTTTCAATATTACCGCGACGATATCTACCCTTTTTTTAAGAAAAAGAGCACTTTCCTGTTTGACTTAAATGTGGCCATCACCCACCTGATGATGGAACTGACCGGAATAGAGAGTGAGATTTCATTTACCGGTGAATACCTTTCTCCTGCCGACTCCAACGATTTAGACCTTAGAGAGGTAATCCATCCTAAGAGACCAGCCTCCCGTTGGGATCTTTCTTTTTCACCGTTACCTTACAAACAGGTTTTCGATCAGCGCTGTGGCTTTTTACCTAATTTAAGCATCCTGGACCTGCTGTTTAACAAAGGGCCGGAATCGGTGTTAGTTTTGGAGCAATCGTTATTCAAGTGAATTTGAACAAACATTCATAATACAAATTACTGGTAGAATAAGAATAACCTGCATTAGAAATAAGGAAATAAGGTCGGGAGCTTATTGCGCCAGCAATTCTACTAAGGTGGAAAAAGAAAAGATAAGGTTGCTCCCATAACTCCATCTCCTTTTAATCGAATGAAAGACGGCAAAGCAATTGTAGAATCACGAAAACTCCCATAAAAGTTCAACAGATTAACCAACCTCCTCACCCTCATCCCTAACCCTTTTCCTTTTCCCCTTTCCTGCCTGCCTAATTCTTAATCCTTTTTCGCTCTCTTAATCTCCTACAGCCAGTGCCTTCTCAATAATCTCCTGATGATCGAAAGCCAGCGGAGGCAACTCATTCACCGGAAACCACCGGGCCTGTTCGGCGTCGTCACCGCCTTTCACCGGAAGGCACTGCTCCACGTGCGCCAGATAGGCAATGGTGATGGTACGGTGCCTGGGATCGCGGTGCAACTTCCCAAAGGCCCGGAACTGCTTCATGGGAATGTTGGTAAGCCCAGTCTCTTCGGCCAGCTCGCGGGCGGGTGTTTTATCCAGGTCTTCATCTACATCTAAAAAACCGCCGGGCAGAGCCCACATTCCTTTAAAGGGCGGATGCAGTCGTTTGATGAGTAAGAGATGTCCGTTTTGAGGATTTCCGGCAAACACCACCACATCGGCGGTAACAGCCGGCCGGGGATATGGATAACAGTAGGAGCTATTGGTCATTGGTAACTCTTTTTATCCCTCTCAGGCGATGGGTATAACAGCGCTTCTGATGATTGTATATCCCCTTATGATCAAGGGTGTCGATGCGCACCGAACCGCTGGCATGGAGTATCCGGCCTGTTTGCAGGCAGATACCTACGTGGGTAACCTCACCCTGCTCATTGTCGAAAAATGCCAGGTCGCCAATGCGGGCCTCTTCCACAAAAGCCACCAGGCTGCCTTGGTGCACCTGTTGCGAGGCATTTCGCGGCAGCACGATACCGGCCATCTTAAAAACCACCTGTACCAGGCCCGAACAATCTATCCCAAAAAAGGTGCGTCCACCCCATAAATAGGGTGCATTTAAAAAACCCCGGGCAGTCTCTTCAATGTTATTGGTGCGTTGCGCCGGCAAAGCACCCTGCCAGTAAAATTCGTAAGAACCCAGGTTAAAAGAGTTATTCTCTGCACCGTTAAAAACCACCCTGCTGCCGGCGGTTAAGATTTGAACAGAGGTTTCGGGTTCTTTAACGGCTTTGGCAAAGGGTGCAGGCACCAATACTCCCGCAGCATCATTCCAACCCTGCACCTCCAGTTCATCCATTTTAGTTATCAACTTCTCATCTATCCACCCTTCGTAACCATCGAAGTGGCATTTAACGCGCCACCATCCCGGGCTGTATTCCAGGGTCTCGTAGCTTTCGCCAAACAAAATCTGAGTTTCCAATTGAGCCTTTTCCGAAGGCTCCGACCGAACAGGGATAAATCCGTATGAACAAACAGAGACTGGCATAAATTATGCTTTTAGATTTAACAACGCTTCATAGCTGCTCAAAAATAGAGCCATTTAGAGAATATGGCAAACAATTGAACAGAGATTTACAGGCCGGTTTGACAAATAGGCCTATTTTTACCGCCGGAGAATAAAAACCACTGATAACTATACAGAGGTGTTAACCTTTTAACTAATTTAGTGGCTGTGAAATTTGCCCAGTTGGCGAAGCATTTAAACAAACAAGAAATGAGTAAATTCATCACAACAATAAAAGACTATCTGACAGATATTTACCGGGTATTAATATTCCTGGCTGTAATTGCAATGGTGGTTTACATCTTCCCACGCAAGGGCCAGTTTCCATACGAATATGCGAAGGGCAAGCCCTGGCGCCATGAGGTGCTGATTGCCCCCTTTGATTTTCCTATCTATAAGAGTCAGGCGGATCTTAAAAGGGAGCGGGACAGTCTTCTGAACTTTTTCAGACCCTATTTTAAAGTAGATGAAAAAACACCGGCGGAGCAAATTCACCGAATGTTGGTGACTCTTGAGAATAAAAAACAGGATCTGACTAACAAATATCCCTTCCTCACCGACACCATCACCCGTTCCGACTCCACCATTTGGCAGGTTTTAAAACAAAGGGCCTCATATGAGCTCGCAAATATTTATAAGCGGGGCCTCATTGGTCTTCCCGATGAATTTTCCAACGCTGACAACTCGTTTGAACTGGTAAAGGTAGAAAATAACTTTGCCGAACCTACCGCATTAAGTGAGCTGCACAATTACCAAAGTGCCTACCAGCAACTATCGCTTTTTATTTTTCGGCAATTGCGAAAAAAGACCAAAGTAGATCAGGAAAAGCTGGATAATTTGATCTCCGACCTGCAACTGAACACCTTCCTGGAGCCCAACATTAAGTATGATGCCGAACGCTCGCAACAGGAAAAGAGCGCTCTGCTCAACGATCTGAGTCTCACCAGCGGTATTGTTTTATCGGGTCAGCGCATTGTGGATACCGGTGAGTTAATTGATGAACAAACCGCTAAGATTCTCGACTCTCTTAAAAAAGAGTATGAAACATCGCTGGGTGGCGCCTCGGGTTACTATTATATACTGGCCGGACAAACAATGGTGGTATTTCTGTTTTTTAGTCTCATCTTTATGTTCCTCCTGTTTTTCAAGCGCGATGTATATAACAATATACTTTCGGTAAGTTTTATTCTGTCCATGGTATTTGGTATGCTGCTGCTGGCACGAATATCCACCGAATTTGTATTTTTTCCTCTTTATATAATTCCCTTTGCCATTCTGCCCATCATTATTCGTACTTTTTTCGACTCCCGCCTGGCATTTTTCATGCATGTTATCACAGTGTTGCTGGCTGCCTTTTTCATTCGAAACAGTTTCGAGTTCATTTATATGCAGGTGCCAATTGGCCTGATCGCCATTTATAGCCTGGTCAGGATTGTGCGTCGTGAGCAGCTGGTGCGGGCAGCCATATTTATCGTAATCTCCTACTCGGCCTTCTATACCGCCATGGCACTCTTACAGGAAGGCGGTTTTAAAACCATTGACCTCTCACTTTACGGCCATTTTGCCATCAACGGAGCCTTTATCTTGTTGGTTTATCCGCTTGTCTATGTGTTCGAGAAGGTTTTTGGGTTTATCTCCGATGTAACTCTGGTAGAGCTTTCGGACACCAACCATCCCTTGCTGCGACGCCTGGCAGAGAAGGCGCCCGGTTCGTTTCAACATTCGCTGCAGGTGGGTAACCTGGCACAGGAGGCAACATACAAAATTGGTGGTAATCCTTTGCTCGTGCGGGCTGGCGCCATGTATCACGATATTGGCAAGGTAGTGTCGCCTGTCTTCTTTACCGAGAACCAATCGTCGGGCTTCAACCCCCATGCCAATATGAAGTATGATCAAAGCGCACAACTCATCATCCAGCACATTGAGAATGGTGTAAAAATTGCCCGCAAACACAAAATTCCCGAGCAGATCATCGACTTTATCCGTACTCACCAGGGGACCACCAAGGCCAAATTCTTTTACAACTCTTATGTAAATGAGCATCCCGACGAGTCTCCCGATATCAGCCTCTTCACCTACCCCGGCCCCACTCCTTTCACCAAGGAGACGGCTGTTTTAATGATGGCCGATGCTGTTGAGGCTGCCTCAAGAAGCTTAAAGACCTATTCGGATGACGAGATAGAAAAACTGGTGGAGAACATCATCAACGGCCAGATGGAAGAGGGACAATTTGTCAACGCGCCCATCACCTTCCGGGAGATTAGTCAGGTGAAGGAGGTATTTAAACAAAAACTGAAAAACATGTACCACGCACGCATTGAATATCCCGAAGTGAAGAAGAAGAAATAAAAACATTAAAATTGTTCACAAATATGACTGTAGATCTATTTATCCCCTGCTTTATTGACCAGCTTTACCCGCACACCGCGTGGAGTGTGGTTAAATTATTAGAAAAAGCAGGCGTGGAGATCAACTATAACCCCGTTCAAACCTGTTGTGGCCAGCCCACTTTCAACAGCGGTTACTGGAACTCTTCGCGGCGTGTAGCCGAAAAATTCCTCGCCGATTTTCCCTACGACCGCCCCATCGTGGTGCCGTCGGCTTCCTGTGCCTCTTATGTGCGCAATCACTATCCCGAACTGTTTAAAGACCAGCCCGAAAAAAGCGCGGATGTGGAACGCGTGTGCAGAAATGTGGTTGAGCTCACCGACTTTCTGGTAAACCACCTGAAAAAAGACCACTTCGATGCCTGCTTTCCCCACAAGGTGACCTACCACGATGCATGCTCGGCATTGCGCGCATATGGATTGAAAAACGAACCGCGTCAACTGCTGTCACATGTGGCCGGGCTGGAACTTGCCGAGTTGCCCGACAACACCACCTGTTGTGGCTTTGGCGGTACTTTTATGGTGAAATTTGTGGCCATCTCCACAGCCATGGTGGAGCAGAAAGTGGACAATGCTCTCTCTACCGGTGCAGAATACATTGTTTCCAGCGAAGCTTCGTGCCTGATGAATATTGAGAGTTACATTAAGAAAAATGAGCTGCCCATTAAAACCATTCATATTGCAGATGTGCTTGCGAGCTTTTGAAAGGCAGTCCTATTAATGCTCCTTCTTAAATCAGAGGAAGCTCAACGGTAAAATTAGTTTTATCTTCAATAACAGAAATTTCCTGATTTGCGATATACTTGTATTGCGCATTTAATGTTTTCAATCCGGTATTGGTTGAATAGGTGGTATCCTTAATGTTTAAATTGTTTTTAACTATTAGTTTGTGTTCACTGGTATAAATTGCGATACGAAGAGGACGCAACTTATTGGCTGTGTTATGTTTTATTGCATTCTCAATCAAAAGCTGTAACGACAATGGCGGGATCTTTCTGGTGTAGCTCTCTTTGTCAATGTTGATATCTACCAACAGGCCTGCTCCAATTCGTTCCTTGTGCAGGGCGATATAGGATTCTAAAAACTTCAGCTCTTCCTCTAACTGCACGAGATTTTCTTCATGGCTTTTTAGAACATAGCGATATACATTGGTGAAGTTTTGGGTGAAGGTTACCGCTTCTCCGGGATTGTATTGGATTAAAGACTTTAGGACACTTAAATTGTTGAACAGGAAGTGTGGGTTTAAGCGGTCTTTCAAAGAGTTGTAATCGCTTAATAGTTTTGCCTGTTTTAACTCCTCAATCTCTTTTTTGTTATTTAACCACTCTTCATAAAGGTTCGAAATAATGGCGATTAACAGGTGAATAACTATAATGAGCAAACCTGCCACAAGGGTTATTTGGGTTATGTTGTATTGCAATATTTTTTCATCAACAAAAACTATTTCTGCAAATTTCAACCACATTAAGGTAAGTAACCAGGTTACGAATACGAATGTGATGATTCGAATAAAGAGTTTATTACGAAGCCTATCGTGTTTATTAAGAAGCTTGAATGCAAGAAGATTTCCTTCGGAGACACTGTTAAACACCACAATTATCATTAAATAGGCAGATATGTAACTTACGTTACCGGAGAGTTCCTCAAAACTTATGAACCTGATGATGGAAAATAAAATAATAGCAACTACGGAATTAAAAAAAACCCTTAGAGCTATATACCTTGGTTTATAAGCAGTAAGGTTTACCAAAAAATTGAGGTGCGAATTTTTATGCATCTTATTTTCCCATCCAAATTTTAAAATCGGTAGCTTTTAAGCGACTCACGATAACATCAAATTCCGGCAAGGGCGAGAGTTCTACTTTAAGTCTGCTCCCCAACTCATTACTCATCTTTTTCACCGAATTAAAATGAACGATCGTTTTCCTGTTGGCCCTGAAAAAATGGGTAGGATTCAGTTCATTTTCCAATTGTTCCAGATTGTAATCAAGGGTATATTCTTTGCCGCTGTTATCAACCGCAAAGGTTAATTTGTTATCGCTGTAAAAGTAGGCAATTTCATCTGCTTCGAGCTTCTGATAACTGGTTATACCCGAAATCAGGAACCGGGTACGGTACTCCTTTTTACCGCTTAATACAGAGTGAAGGAGCCTTGTGTATTCATAGATGTTCTCCATTGGAGAAGATTCATTCTCGATTAATTGTTCAAATTTCTGAAATGCTTTTTCCAGCTCCTCCTCTTCAATAGGTTTTAGCAGATAATCGATGCTGTTAACTTTAAAGGCTCTAATGGCATATTCATCGTAGGCTGTGGTGAATATAATTCTACTGGAGGGATTTATTTTAACCTTTTCGAAAATGGTAAAACAGATACCATCCGATAATTGCATATCCATCAGAATAAGGGCCGGCGCCTTATTGCTTTTAAACCAAAGTATGCTCTCTTCAACACTTTCAAGGATTGCCAATATGGTCCAATCAGGGCGTAGCTTTTCAATCATATCGTGAAGCATTCTGCTGTTATGCGCTTCATCTTCAATGATAAGAAGAGTTATTTGGTTTTCGTTTAAATCCATTTATCTACTTTAATCTCCTCCTTACGGTCAGGCATGGAGGTTTTGCCTCTCAAGGTTCGATGATTTATTCACTGCCTGCCCCGATCATCGGGGAATTTAAAAAATTACACTGATTAATTTGCTGCTTTGCAGCAAATTTTGTTTATGATTAAAATGGGGTATCCAATCAATACCCGTGATTTTCGTTAATAATTTTATCATATGTCACAGGCTCTGCAATAACAGCCTGCTCAAGTAACCGCATAAACAATAAGCCTCTACTATTTGATGTTCTCCTGTTGTACCTGA
>JACDJA010000557.1_pt1 | contig 41554 bp, 46 predicted proteins | sample 7449241 | NCBI WGS metagenome assembly JACDJA01 (sample SAMN14253289, study PRJNA609438) | sludge metagenome | isolation source: initial anaerobic sludge | collected 2018-12-20 | reverse complement strand
TTTTTTGCTAAATATTCATTTGTTTTATCTGCATCAAGCATATTCTCGGCTATAAGATTAGCGACAGAAACCTTCTTGGGAGGTCTACATTTAACAAGCGTAGATAGATTATCTTTTGTGATGAGTTTATCTCGCAACATCATCTCAATTATTTTTAGCATGCTTCTCTCCCCTTCATTGTTTAAATAATATCTTTTTGAATTTTTTCCATTAGCACTTCAGCCTCTTTGGAGTCTTGAGTCTTTAAAAAAGACTTTAAAAGTTCTAATGCCTCTTCTTTCTTACCGAGTTTATATTTTGCTTTTGCAAGCACCATCCAACTCTCATCGATATTGGCAATTTTATTTGTCTCAACCGCCCAATCATGAGCCTTTGCATACTCACCGTTTGAATAGTATGTTGAAGCCAAGAAGAGAGAGTCATAGGGATCTTTCTCTTTTTGAAATCTCTCTATTACGCTCTCCAAAACGCTCGTATCAACCGGTACTTTTTTTATCTCTATAACTACTTTTTGTTTTGCCTTTGTTGGTGTAGCACTAACCGGTGCAACAGGAAAGGCTGCATCATTAGGGTCAAGGAAAAGAGCATCTTCGACATTATGTTCAATAGTTGGTTGAATGCTTTTAGAACTCGGATTACCGCCTATCTCTAGCTTAGCAATCATAGGATTGCTCTCAAGTTTCATATTTTGCATTTTAACATTTGATGGTAAGTTTATATGTGCCTTTGCGTGGTCACTACTTAAAAATATACCACTAATAACAACAAAAATAAATACAATACTCAGTACTCCTGCCGGTGCATATTGTTTGATTTTATATCTTTGCCATCGCTCTTCTAGTTGTTTAATCTCATACATTTATATATCCTAACTTCAAAGCTGCCATCTCAATAATTTTTGGATCCATGGCTTGATAATTTACTTTGAGTGGCTCATGCTTATCATAATACTCACTAATTTCAAATATAGAATAGAGAAGCTTATTGCAATCTCTAAAATTACCTTTTGTAATCTTATGTATCAAGCGCACCTCTTTGTCTTTGATAATATTAGCTATTTCATAAAGATCTTTATTGAGTAACTTTCTTCTCATATAATCACCAAGCTCATCTCTTGAGGCATTTTTTAGCTCAACTATCTCCCATATTCGCGTTTGAAAATGTTTTTTTGCGACTAAATCTTCGTCTTCATTTTTATGCAAAGAGATAACAAATTTAACTGCTCTTGTATCTGAGAGAAGTCTGATTTTTTCAAGAACATCAGCATTATACATCTGTGCTTCATCTATCAAAAAAACAACCTCTCTTTTGCCTCGTATACTTTTGCAGTAATTCACCAAACCAAAAAAATTTATCTTTGCATCAAGCGATACACTCTCGCTTGTTAACGGTGCTACCAAGCATCTTAAGAAATAATTCTCATCAGCAGCGGGAATCTCAAGATAGTGAATCTCTTTTTCATACTTAAGCTCATTGTAGAGTCTATTAAGAAGTATGCTCTTCCCGGTACCCGGCTTGCCAAAAATTAAAATCATCTTCAAGGGCTTATCTAAAGACTTTTTAAGTTTGTCATAGGCAACGATTGATGATCCTAATTCTACATAATCATCCACATCCACACTATCGATAAAGACATTTTTAGCATCCTCATATCTACTTTTCATTCAATTTAGTATATCCCAAATCTTTCATATCAACATCTTTTGCATTTTTAACAACATGAGGTGTAATAACAATAACAAGCTCCTCAACAGTTTCAATTTTCTCATCTCTACTAAAGAAATATTTTAGACCGGGGATATCACCAAGCAAAGGTACTTTATTGGATGTTGTACCATTTTTAGTTGTAATGAGTCCACCCAAAATTGCATGCTCTCCGTCTTTTACTTTAATAACAGAGGCTATCTGTCTTCTAATAAGATCAGGTGGTATAGTTCTAGTTGTATCGCTTGAGCTTGAAATACTCTCAACGGTATCAGAAATTGACGGATTAATTTTAAGTGTAACCATACCGCTTGGATCAATCTCGGGTGTAATATCAAGCAAAATACCGGCAAATACGGAATCAACAAGCTCTCCTTCCGATGAAGTTGAACCTCCTCCACTACTTGATGTTGTGCTTGATTTTATCTTATAGAAAAGCTCTTTACCGACACTGATGAGTGCCGGTTGATTATTAAGAGTCATAACTCTTGGGCTTGAGATTGATTTTACATCACCTTGAGTTCCTAAAAATTTAATAATATCAGAAACTTCCGTGCTTCCCGTGGCAATTAATGCCTGTCCATTAAAATTACCTACAGCTTTTGATCCATTCCATTCCATTATGCCGGTTCCAATCTCATTTGTAAGACCTGCAATATTATTTCTAACATCCAAAAGAGTACTTATGGTTAAATTTTGGAGGTTATATATTTGCGACCAATCAATACCGGTTGTGCGACTATTATCAAAACTCACACCTAATATTCTTACATCTATCATTACCTGTCGCTTAATTTGATCTTTGAGTGTATCAATATATTTTGCCACCTTCTCTATCTGATCAGCAGTTCCTGTTACCGTTACCATTCCGGCTTCCGGATTGATAATCGGCGCAACCGGATTATACTCCCAAATCTGACCATCAGGACCAACCCAGCTACTCTCAGATGTTTTCGTATAGTGTGTGCTGCCATCGGATGCGCCTATTAAGATTCTTTGCAACTCTTTTTCAACTGTTTTCCAAAATTGGAAATCATCATTACTTTCTATTGATATGCCTGTTTTTGAGCTACCTGCTCCACTATCACCTGAGCCGCTAGAGGCTGCTGCATTGTTGGAATTAGCAATTGTAACATGTGCATTGCTTTTTCCCGCTCTTTGACCAGAAATATAGTGAATACGAAAAGTTCTTGTAATTAGATAAGATATATCTAATTTTTTACCATCAAGCGTATAATGCAAATCATTATCTTCTAAAATAGTATTTAAAAAACCTCGCAGTGTTGCATTTTTCATATTAACATAATAAAGGTTTTGATTCATCTTTTTCTTCGCAGCCTCATCCTTGATAATCACACTCAAACCGCATGTATCTGCAATATTCTCGACTACATCACCAATTGTGAGTTTACTATCAAGTGTTGCGCTAAATAGTTTTCCATTACACTCACCTGCATTCGCAAAAAATGTTAACCCAAAAAATAACAATAGTGTTACTAAAATACTTTCTTTTTTACTTTTTATCATCTGCTTACCTCGCTTCAATTTTGATAAAACTATCTTTTTTACTTTTCAAAAATAGTTCTTTAGTCCGATCTTCTCTTTTAAGAAGTACACTATTTGAAGTTATGCTAATAACTTTATACCCCTCAACCTCATCATTAAGCCCAATCCACTTATTGTTAATATATGCTTTAGAATTCATAATTCCTTTTAAAGAAATCTTCTCAACTTGCTGCACTACAGCTCCGTCAACTTCAATATTCTCCACATAAAAAGGATTTTTTGTATTGTTTAAAGTCTCAATGGTTATTCCTTCTCTCGGGGAATCTATTTTAGAAATCTTATCATCAATATTTTTTATCTCAACATCTTGCGCATTCACAAACGACAACAGAAGAAAACAGATAAATATATGCTTTTTCATTAGTGATTTACCCCCCATACTGAGATATTAATATCTGCATTAATAAAAGATGAATTAGCATCTTGGTATATTTTACTTCCATAAATATCGGTTACAAGTCTATTTTGCTCAATATCATTCATGAATTTCAATATATCTCTGTAATCCCCCTGGCATGCAACTTGAATCTCCAAAACATGTCCAAAGCTATTGTTTGAATCTACAAATGTATTTGTGATATTGGAGATATCAATACTGTTTGACTGAGCCTTTTCCGTAATTGAATCTAAAAATCTAGACCAGCTCTTTTTATCAAAAATCATATCAGATAACTTCTTCGTTCCCTCATTGATATGTTTGATACGATTCTTATAATTTTCAATACTGAGCTCTTTACCTTTAATTTGCTTATCATACTCTTTAACAAGAAAATCTTTATCACCATTTCTAGTAATACCACTCATATAATCTTGATGTTCTTTGAAACTCTTTTCTACTCTTTTCTTTTGAGAATCAGCATTTTTATTCATCTCTTCAGCACTTGGACCAAAACCATAATAACCAATAAAGGCAACAAAAGCAGCGATGCCTATAATCATCATATATCTTTCACGCTCACCTTTTTCTCCAAAATAGAGATCAAGTTTTTCTAAATTGTCTTCAAGTAGTTTCATTTTAACTCCACCTTTAAAACGCCATTATAGTAGGTGCTATTTTCATCTTTCGTAATTGACTCTATATTGATATCTTTTATATCATTAAATCTATTTTTAGCAATATAATCGATAAGCTCAGTAATTTTCTTATCATTATTACCGACAACTGAGATATAGAATTGACTTTCATTGTTCTCTAATGAGCTTACCGAAACATCAAACTGCTTAAGATACTCAGAAAAATTATAAAAAACTTCGGAGCGCATCTTATAATTTACCTTTTTGTCATAGATGGCATTAAGTGTGTTTGCTTTATCATTATAGGCATTCCTTAAACTTAATTCATTTTTTGTTAAAGAGTCAATCTTGCTCTTTTTTTCAGCCAAAAGTCTTATATAATGATTAACTTCAACTTTCAAATCTGCATCTTGACTCTCCATAAATGCAGTTTGTGTTTTTGCAATCATTGCTGAGAGAAAATAATATCCTGGATACAAAAGAGCGAATCCCAAACCAATTCCCATTGCTATCGTAAATTGACCACTTGGACGATTTGCAAACGAAGGTGGTCTTGGAAAAATTGTAAGATTTGCAAAAGAAGAGTCATCTTTTAAAAACTCTAGTGCACGGAGTGCCAAAAGATATTCAAGTTGATCTGTGTACCACTCGTTGCTCCCTAAATCATACTCAAACATTAGGTCTTTTGAAGCCATACCAAGATAATTTTCGCTATATTGAGATAATCCTGCGATACTCCCTATAATAGAGCCGATAAAAATATTATCAACAGAATCAAGCGAAAATGCTCTTTTGGAATAGATTACAACATCATTGAGAGCAACAAAAACCTCGCTAAATATCTTCATAAGTATCTGTTGTGAGTCTTGATCTTTGAAATATATGCCATCTTTTATAAGCGCGTTAATAAACTCTTTTTTATCAACATTCTCACCTTTTGCTTCGCAGTACATAACATGTATCTTATCGAGTGAAAATTCTAAACTTTTTGCATAGAGATAATCGCCATCTTTATAAACACTGATAAAGGCATCTTCTTGCATAAAATATATAAAAAGATCTGTTCTTCCTCTGCTCAATATATCTTTTTCATAAAGAATCTTATATAAAAGAGGTGCAGGGAATATAAGGTCAATATATTTAGCATCACTTACTATCTCACTATATAACCCTCGTAGTCTCTCCGGTTTAGCAGCAAAGACATTGAAAAGTCTCTCTTCACCTTCGCTTGGAGACTCGAAATGATCAATCACATATTCACTTGCTTGATCTAACCCCAACTCTTCATATGCTTTGTTTTCAATAGCACTATCAATATCTACTTCATAAACTGATCTGCTTATGCCTATCTTTGCTGAGATATAATCTCTATTAGATAGATAAGATGCCAAAAAGTTTGAAGTATTGAATGTTGGCTTGTTCTGCAGACTAAGCTTATTAGACTTTAGAAGATAACTGTTTTTCGTATAAGGATTAACAGTTACGATCCTTGAGATAGACTTTCTCGATGAATCTTTTTTTGTAAACATCCTACACCTTCCCTTAGTTTATAAAAAAATTATATATACTTTAATATTAAAACTTTCTTAGAAAAATATAAAATTTTAAATAAATTTATTTTTTTTATTATAATTAATCAATTATATATCCAAAATTTTCCAAATCACCTCTATTCTTACTCCACCCTTTTTTTACCACAACAAACAGTTCTAAAAAGCATTTTTTACCTGATAATTTCTCGATAGATTCTCTTGCGCTCTTCCCTATTCTCTTGATAGAGATACCGCCTGCACCGATAATCATCCTCTTTTGTATATCTTTTTCTACGATTATTGTGGCACGAATCTTATCGATATCTCTTTGCTCATCAATCTTATCTATGATAACATCACTTTCATAGGGAATCTCATCACTAATATTTTCAAAAATAGATTCTCTGATAAACTCTTTATAAATAGATCTCATGTACTCTGTAGTAAGCATATCATCATCATAAAGCCATGGTGAAGGCTCTAAATACTTAACTATTTCATCCAATAATTGCTTTTTTCCTATATTTTTCTTGATAGAAAATGGAATAATTGCCTCAAATCTATCTTGATATTTTTGATACATTGATAACTGCTTTAACAGTTCTTCATTGCTTAGCCAATCAACTTTTGTCAAAAGAACAATGTGTTTTGCCCTTTTAGACTCTTGAAGCTCTAAAAACTTCTCATACTCTTCTAGGCTATCGTTTGCCGGCGCTAAAAAAATGATGAGATCGCAGTCCCCCATCGCTTTAAGTGCTTCGTTCAACATAAATTGATTTAAGAGTTTCTCTTTTTTGTGAATACCGGGTGTATCTACAAAAACGATCTGAGTTGCATCGTGTGTGACAATGATATGCATTCTTTTTCTTGTTGCTTGTGCTTTCTTTGAAACCATTGCAAGCTTCTCACCGACTAAATAGTTCAAAAGAGAGCTTTTACCCGCATTTGGTCGACCCACAACTGCCACAAAACCGCATTTAGTCGGCTCTTTATTATCTTCTTTTTTATCCAAAATTGTATCCATTATAATATATATCGTGTACTATCTTCATCTTCTATGATAACGCTCACTTTCTCATCTACTAACGACTCATCCACTTTGATCTCATTGCCGCTATGCATATCGGCTTCAAAATTTATATCTTCTAAAACTTTTTCTACAACAGCGTAAAGTCTTCTAGCGCCGATATCTTCTGTCCTCTCATTGGCACTCATCGCATAAAAAGCTATCTTTTTGAGTGCCGCCTCGTCAAAGACTAATCGCACATCTTCAGAGCTTAAAAGTGCTTCATACTGTTTGATGAGTGAGTTTTTAGGCTCGGTTAATATCCTGTAAAGTGCTTCTTCGTCGAGGCTATTGAGAGTCACTTTAAGGGGAAAACGACCTTGAAGTTCGGGGATAAGATCACTCGGTTTGGCTAAATGAAATGCACCTGCGGCAATAAAAAGGATATGATCTGTTTTGATGACTCCAAGTTTTGTGTTGACACTTGAACCCTCAACGATAGGCAATAGATCTCTTTGAACCCCCTCTTTGCTTGGGTCTTGTCTGCTCGTATTTGCAGATGAAACAGCAATCTTGTCTATCTCATCGATAAAAACGATGCCGCTCTTTTCTACACGCTCTTTTGCGAGCTCTTTGATCGCCTCCATATCAAGAAGCTGCTCACTTGCTTCCTCCTTGAGTATCCTTTTTGCCTCTTTGACACTCACCTCTTTCTCATTATTGCCTTTATTTAAGCCTCCCATGACTTTGGCGATAGACTCTTGCAAATTGACCATTTGCGAAGGAAACATATCATCCATATCATTACTTATTTGCGGAGGTGGTACTTTAATCTTGATGCGCATAGTATCAAGTTCCCCCTGCTCTAATCTTGTCTGCATCTTTGCAAATGATATTTCATATTCAGCTTTCTTTTGCTCACTTGCTCCCATAGGCAAAGGAGGGATAAGTTTTTCTAAAATCTTATTTTCAACATACGCCTCAATCTTATCTCTATTTTTTTCATTCTCAATTTCTCTTGTGATTCTCAAAGAGATAGCCGCGAGGTCTCGAATCATAGACTCTACATCTCTTCCTACAAAACCAACCTCTGTATATTTGCTCGCTTCTACTTTTATAAAAGGCATTTGCATCATCTGTGCAAGTCTTCTGGCAATCTCTGTCTTCCCGACACCTGTATTTCCTATCATGAGGATATTTTTGGGTATGATCTCTTCTTGAATCTCAAGAGGAAGTTTCAATCTTCTATATCTATTTCTGAGTGCAACGGCGATTGTTTTTTTGGCATCTTTTTGCCCTATAACATATCTATCAAGGTATGCTACTATCTCTTTTGGGGTTAAATTATCCAATACGCGCTCCTTATTCGAGTTCCAATATGGATATATTGGTATTTGTGTAGATGCAAAGCTCACCTGCAATTTTGAGCGACTCTTCAACAAGCTCTCTTGGCTTCAATGCTGCATGCTTATGTAGGGCTCTAGCAGCACTGAGTGCATAGCTTCCACCACTTCCGATTGCTGCAATGGTTCCATCTTCAGGTTCAACAACATCGCCTGTCCCGCTAAGGATATAAAGATTATCCCTATCAAGCACCAACATCATCGCTTCAAGCTGTCTAAGTTGTTTATCTTTTCTCCACATTTTTGAAAAGGCAATGACAGACTTAAACAGATCGCCTTTTTTCTCTGTAAGAATACTCTCAAACATATCAAAAAGATTAAATGCATCTGCTGTACTTCCGGCAAATCCTGCGAGTATTTTTCCCTCATGAAGGCTTCTTACTTTAGTCGCATTGCTTTTAAGCACTGTATTTCCAAATGTCACTTGCCCATCGCCACCTATGATTGCTTTGCCGTTGGCTCTATAAGCCAAGATGGTTGTTGCTTCAAACATCGCTATACTCCTACAACCTCTACTTTTATACTCGCATGAATTCCATGACCCAATTTAACATCAACCTCATGCACACCGGTTGATTTGATCGCTTTATCAAGATGTATATTCTTTTTATCTAGCTCAATATTGCACTGTGTTTTTATCATACTAGAAATATCTGCATTGCCTACAGAGCCTTGTATACCGATAGGTGCGGATGGCTTTTCTATCTTTATGACGCTTGATTCAAGTAATTTCTTTTCAGCTTCCAATCTTGCAATCTCCTCCTTCTCCTTTTTGAGCATTCTCTCTTTTTCGCTATTCCAAGTTTCGATTACCTCAGGAGTTGCCAACTTTGCAAAACCTTTTGCTATCAAAAAGTTTTGTCCATAACCATCTTTTACCTCTTTGATCTCTCCACTTTTACCGAGTGATTTTACATCTTTTACTAACAATACTTTCATAACAAAAATCCTTTTAAAACAATTATTCTATTTTAGCGAATTTTATATGAGTAGTGACTAAAAACTACTTTTAAGGAAAAATAAGCGATAGTAAACTAAAAAAGGTAGCATATGTTTATAGAGTTCAAAGAGCCAAATTACAATACATTTATCTCTGGGTTGAAAGATATCATACAAAAATACAACAACAAAGTAGATGAGATAGTACAAAATGACTCAAAGGACTATACTGAAACACTCAAACCTCTTGAGGAACTTGACGAAGAGCTCTCACTCTATTTTACTCCCCTCTCGCATCTTAATAGTGTATCCAATTCAAGCCAAACACAAAAAATATATGAAGAAGCATTGCCGATTATTTCAAACTTTCACACAAAACTCTCACACAATAAAAAACTCTATAAAAAGATAAAAAGTATCACAACAACAAAAGCTGATGAGCAAAGAGTGATCGATGAGGCAATCAAAGATTTTGAACTCGCCGGTGTGGATCTCGAAGTGGAAAAAAAGAGACGACTCGAAGAGATAGATATGAGCCTTAGTAGTCTCTCAAATGAATTTTCTCAAAACTTGCTCAATGCTACAAGTGAATATACACTCACTATTGAAGATGAAAAAGATATAGAAGGCATTCCCGACTCAGTGCTTGAGCCCCTGAAAAAGGAAGTAGAAGGCAAGATTGTTTATGAATTCAATTTGCAAATGCCAAATTATATAGCCTATATGACCTACGGTCCAAATAGAGCCTTAAGAGAAGAGCTTTATAAGGCATATACCTCTAGAGCACCACAAAATGCACAGATTATCGATACTATACTTAAGCTAAGAGAAGAGGAGGCAAAGCTTTTGGGATTTGCCAATTATGCCCAATACGCACTCAGCAAAAGAGATGCAAGTTCGAGCGATGAAGTGATAGATTTTTTAGAAAAATTGATAACAATCGCGCGACCATTTGCTAAAAAAGAGTTTGAAGAGCTAAGCGCTTATGCAAAAAGAGTTGATGCGTTAACACAACTTGAGAGTTATGATATGGCATATTATGCTCAAAAACTTCAAGAGGAGAAGTTTGATTTTGATGAAAGGATACTACAGGAATATTTTGAACAAAATAGTCTTTTAAAAGGACTACTTGAGACTATCTCAAAACTTTTTGATATAGAATTTAAAGAGCTTGATCTCAAACTATGGCATCCTTGTGTCAAAGCATTTGATATCTATGAAGATGGAAAGTTAAGTGCGCGCATATATCTTGATCTTGAAGCGAGGGCAGAAAAAAATGCCGGTGCATGGATGCATGATTTTGAAACACACTTTTTTGATGCAAAAGAAGAGAGAAAACTAGCCTCGGCTTTTATAGTTTGCAATTTCTCTGCCGCCACAAAAGAGACACCATCTCTCCTAAGACACGATGATGTAGTAACTCTTTTTCATGAAATGGGACATGCCCTCCATCATTTACTAAGCAAAAATGCTCAAAGATCACTCTCGGGCATCAATGGAGTCGCTTGGGATGTGGTTGAATTTCCTTCACAATTTCTAGAAAATTTTGCCTACCAAAAAGATGTACTGAAACGCATCGGAATTCACTACAAAAGCGATGAAAGCATCCCCGATTGGCTGATTGAAAAGATAGAGCAGACAAAGAATTTTCAAGCAGCTTTAGGACTATTAAGACAGATAGAGTTTTCGCTCTTTGATATCAAACTGCATCTCAAATACCACAGCATCGAACAGACACAACATCTACTCGATGCCATACGCGAAGAGACATCATTTATAAAAGCACCGAGTTACAATAAATTTCAAAACTCTTTTGCACATATCTTTGCAGGTGGTTATGCAGCTGGATATTACAGTTATAAATGGGCGGAGGTCTTAAGTGCGGATGCATTCATAGAGTGCTTAGATGAGGATGGACTCTTTGATACCCTTAAAGCCAAAGGATACAAAGAGCATATCCTCGCAAAAGGATCACTCAAAGAGATGCGTCACCTCTATCGAGAGTGGCTAGGTAAAGATCCCGATGTGGATAGTTTAGCAAAACTATATGGACTTACGAAGGATAGTTAATGAAAGAGTATCTGCCGATTGCACTGATTATTTTTGCAATCTTTATATTTATCTTTTTAGGAGCACTCTATAGTCCTACTTTTAATCAGCAAAAAAGTTTTTTAGAGCTCTTTATGCTTCTCGGTGGTCTTCTTTTTGTTTTTAGCATGCTTGCTGTTGCCGTGATTCTCGGCTTTAGCTCATTTGCACTTTTTTTAACGATTTTTTTAGTTGCTGTGATGCTTCTTTTTGGCATAGAAGCTGTCCTTCTAATGGGTCTTACTATCTATGCCTTTTGGGGGCTTATCTTCACGATGCAGCTACTCCTTTTTGACCATGATATCAAAACATCCAAGGAGTGGTTCCAAGACAGATATACCAAAAAGAGTTTTGAAATAGAATTTTATGCATTCTATCCGCTACTGGGTGGCATATATATACTTATAGAGTATCTGCCTGCACTTATCTATAAAGATTCGATACTCTCATTTTCGCCAAAAAGAATACAAGAAAAAATGAACAATTTTTTGATAAAATAACTCAAATAAGACAATATAAAGGTTTACGATGATGCAATATATACGATATGGAATTCTCTCTTTAATTACGGCTTTGATCTTTATAGGGTGTAATGCAAAAGCACCGATTACGGGAAGAAGTCAAATGATTATGATCTCGCCACAACAAGAGCTTGCTCTTGGAATGCAAAGTGCAAATGAGGTACTCAAAAAATCGAAGTTAAGTAAAAATAGAAATTATATCAATAGGGTCAATAGGGTCGGTAAAAAAATTGCGGCTGCCTCGGGACAGAAAAATTATAAATGGAAATTTTATGTTATCGATGATGCCAAAACGGCAAATGCTTTTGTACTTCCGGGCGGTCAAGTCTTTTTCTATACGGGTATCTTAAAATATATGTCCAATGACGATGAGATTGCAGCTGTTATGGCGCATGAGGTCGGACATGCTCTTGCGCGTCATGCTGCTGAGAGGATAAGCACACAACAGCTTGCTTCTTTGGGTGGGCAAATGCTCCAAATTGGTCTTGGGGTTAACGGTGTGAGTGCAGGTAATACAAATGCAGTTATGCAAGCTTTTGGAATTGCGAGTCAACTCGGTGTTATACTTCCCTATTCTAGAACGCAAGAGTATGAAGCAGACCATATAGGATTGGTTTTAGCCGCGAGAGCCGGATACAATCCAAACGGTGCACTCACCTTTTGGAATAAATTTATGAAAAGTAATTCAAAAAGATCACCTGAATATTTCTCAACACACCCTGATCCAACAAATCGTATAGCAAGGCTTAAAGCATTGATGCCGGAAGTAATGCCAATCTATGAGAAGAATAGAAGAAGATAAGAGAATTTCTCTTATCACTTTCTATTTGGTTGGTTTTTCCCTTCGATGATAAAACGAAGTGCGTTAAGTTTTATGAAGCCTTCCGCATCAGCTTGATTGTACACTTCATCCTCTTCAAATGTTGAGTGTGCTTCACTATAGAGTGAAATATCTGAACTTCTCCCTATAATAATCACATTGCCTTTATAAAGTTTGAGTTTGACTTCACCCTCAACATTCTCTTGCGTCTTATCGATAGCAGCTTGCAACATTTTACGCTCCGGTGACCACCAATAACCACTATAAATCAGTTTTGCATAACGTGGCATAAGTTCATCTTTAAGATGTGCTTCTTCACGATCAAGCGTGATAGACTCGATAGCTCTATGTGCTTTAAGCATAATCGTACCGCCCGGCGTCTCATAGCACCCTCTTGCTTTCATCCCTACATATCTATTTTCAACGATATCCACTCTGCCTATACCGTGTTTGTTGCCGTAATCATTGAGCGTTTTGAGCAGTGTTGCGGGTGACATCGCCTCGCCGTTGATAGCAATTGGATCGCCGTTTTTATAGCTTAGAGTGATATATTCGGCTTCATCAAGTGCATCTTCCGGTGAATTTGTCCAAAGCCACATACTTTTTTCAGGTTCATTTGCAGGATTTTCAAGATGCAGTCCCTCGTAAGATATGTGTAATAGATTTGCATCCATAGAATATGGGCTTACTTTTGGATTACCGTTTTCATCAAGGTGCTTTTGAGATATCTCAATGTCGTTTTTCTTTGCATAAGCTATCAATTTTTCTCTTGAATTGAGATCCCACTCTCTCCATGGAGCAATCACGGAGATATCAGGATTGAGCGCAAGATAACCAAGCTCAAATCTAACTTGATCATTCCCTTTGCCCGTTGCCCCGTGACTCACTGCATCAGCGCCTGTTTGTTTGGCTATCTCAATCTGTTTTTTGGCGATAAGTGGTCTTGCTATCGAGGTTCCAAGTAGATATTCACCCTCATAGATAGCATTAGCTCTAAACATAGGAAATACAAAATCTTTAACAAACTCCTCTTTGAGATCAAGTATAAATATATTCTCCGGCTTAATCCCAAGCTTCAAGGCTTTCTCTCTAGCAGGTTCCACCTCTTCCCCTTGTCCCAAATCAGCCGTAAAAGTAACAACTTCACAGTTGTATTCATCTTGAAGCCATTTGAGGATTATACTTGTATCAAGTCCACCACTATATGCAAGTACTGCTTTTTTTATAGATTTTTTTGCCATGCATGACACCCTTTTATCGTAGTTTAATTGAGATATTTTAACATAGAGTTGATTAAAAGGGTGCTCAAAATTTAGCCTAATCGCTTTTAAGATATAATATTGAAAATCTAAAACGGAGTCCCATGAAACTTGGAGTCAACATAGACCATATCGCTGTTCTTAGAGAAGCGAGACGCATCAATGATCCCGATCCATTGCAGGCTATTGCCATATGTGAGGAAACAGATGCCAATCAGATCACTATCCACCTTCGAGAAGACCGTCGCCATATACAAGAGAGTGATGTTGTTAAGATTTTAAAGATATCAAAACTTCCTATCAATTTGGAGTGTGCTATAGCGCCGGAAATTATCGAGATTGCCTGCTCACTCAAGCCTCATCGCGCAACCATAGTTCCTGAAAAAAGAGAAGAGGTTACAACAGAAGGTGGATTAGCTCTTGAAGAAAATTTTAGTGCTATGAAAGAGGCTATCTTCAAATTACAAAAAAATGACATTGAAGTTTCTCTTTTTATAGACCCAAGCATCAAAAGTGTTGAATTGTCTAAAGAGCTTGGAGTGCAATGGGTAGAATTTCATACGGGGAAATATGCAAATATCTATGCTATGCTTAATGGCGGTTTAGCAAATTCTCATCACTGCATAAAAGAGCTTGATTTGCCAAAAAGAGAACTTGAAACGATGTTATCAGATGAACTTGAAAATATCAAAACCGTAGCAAAACTTGCTTCATCGATAGGTCTAAAAGTTGCCGCAGGTCATGGACTCAACTATCAAAATGTAACAAAAATAGCACAAATACCTCAGATTGAAGAGTTAAATATAGGTCAAAGCATTATAGCGCGCTCCATTTGGGTAGGACTTGAAACAGCAATTAAAGAGATGCAAAAAGCGATAAAACGATGAAAAAAGTTGCCGTAAGTGTAGGTGATTTAAACGGTATCGGCATTGAATTGATACTCAAAAATCATAATACGATATCAAAAATCGTTCATCCTCTTTATATCATAGATGATGATATGCTTCTTCAAGCATCAAAACTGCTTGATATAGATATTCCTTCAAATTTCAATACCATATCTCCGAACTCACACTCATTTGATATAACACCCGGAAAGATAACAAAAGAGAGTGGCGCATATAGCTATAGCTCATTTGAGAAAGCTGTTGCATTGGCACAAAAGGGTAAAGTGGATGCTATCTGTACTTTGCCGATCAATAAAAAAGCTTGGGAGCTAGCAGGCATCAACTACAAAGGACATACAGATGCCTTGAGGGATTTCTGCAAAATGGATGCTATTATGATGCTTGGTTGTCCGGAGCTTTATGTGGCTCTCTTTACGGAGCATATCCCGTTAAAAGATGTTCCAAGCTATCTTACTTTTAATAGGCTCAATAAATTTTTGTTAGATTTTTATAGCTCAGCAAAGCCAAATAGTGCCGTTGGTGTTCTTGGGCTCAATCCACATGCAGGAGACGGTGGAGTTTTAGGAGACGAAGAGGAGATTATCAAAAGTGCTATAGACTCCGTAAACAGTACGATTGGTAAAAATATTTATAATCCTATACCACTCGTGCCGGATATCGCATTTTCTCCAAATGTAAGAAAAAGGTATCAGTATCTTATTGCTATGTACCACGACCAAGGGTTAGCTCCTCTAAAAGCGCTCTACTTTGAAGAGAGTATCAATGTCTCACTCAATCTTCCATTTTTACGCACATCAGTTGATCATGGTACTGCTTTTGATATCGCCTACAAAAAAGAGAGAAAGCTCAATACAAAAAGTTATATCAATGCGATAAAATATATAGAAGAAAATTAAAAAATCTATATAGAATGACTACAATTCTAAAACAAACCTCCACCTTCTTCTTCTATCTCACACTCATCGTTCATTCTCTCACATAGCTCATCTTTGCATCTTTGGCAGAGATATCGATATGTGCTCATGTCATAATAGATATTCTCACCCTCACAAAGACTCTCATAGCACTGTCCACAAACATTGGTGACTCTTAGCAATATCTCTTTTGTAGCCTTTTGCTCCACGAAACAATTTTCACCACCCATTATGCTTCCTTTGAGTCAATCTTGTCTATCATCACTTGCGCCTCTTCAAGTCCATCATCAAATTCCAATGCCTTTTGATAATTTTGCTTTGCTTCGTCTAACTTTCCAAGATCATAAAGTGTATTTGCGTAGTTGAAAAAATGTGGCGCATAGTGAGGATCCAAAGAGATTGCCTTTTTGTGAATCTCTATCGCTTTTTCATCTTCACCCAATTTATGATATGTATTTGCGAGTGAACCAAGTGCAAGATCATTTTTAGGCTCAAGTGCAATAATCTTCTCATAGTAAACAACAGCTTGGCTAAAATCCTCTTCTTGGATCGATATAAACCCTGCTCTTTGAAGCACTTCAACATTATTCTCATCGAGAATCAAAGCACTTAAAATTGCCTTTTTCGCATCTTCAAAATCCTCCTTAGCTAGAGAATCATCTGCCATCTTTAAGAGCTCATCAAGTCTACTTTTTTCCACTTTCGGTTCAGCAAAAATCTTATCGGGACGACTGATTCCCCCTATCTGCTCATCCGGTAATTTTGCTTCATAATCAACGCCTCTTTTGGGATAGTCTCCACTAAAAAGTTTTTTGAAAAATATATAAAAAATAGTAACTGCGATTAGAAAAAGTGCTATTTGTGCAATGCTCATAATGTCTCCCTAGAGTTATAGTTTATCATAGAATATTTTTACTTAATTATAGAAATATTTACATCTGTGAAGCCAATGTTGCAATCGCCTCTTCAAGCAAATCTCTACTTGTATATCGAAACTCTTTAACTTCACCGTTTTTCAAATGAAGAAAAATGGAAAAAGCAATGAGTTTTACCTTATCTTTTGAGAGTTCATCAAACCACTCTAGACTTACCTGTGTCGTCTCTTCGTCTACACCTGTAAATACAATAGCAGCAGGATAAAGCCTTGTTATATCAGCACTATCTATCTTGTAATCTTCGAGCTCTAAAATCATAGTCAAATTATAGTATAATCAAATAAAATCAGAGATAGATGGAGGATTTTATGAACATCAAAGATGAACTAAAAGAGAAGATCAAAGAAGCGATGAGAAACAAAGATACTGCCACGAGAGATACGCTTAGAAATATACAAACCATGATAAAGCAGATTGAAGTAGATGAGCGGCGTGAAGTTGATGATAGCGAAGTGATAAAACTTATCATAAAATATGCAAAACAGAGACAAGAGGCGATGGCACAATTTGAAGCAGCCTCTAGAGATGACCTTGTGCAAAAAGAGCAACTCGAACTTGACATCATCAGTGCCTATCTTCCGAAACAGTTAAGCGAAGAAGAGATGAAAACAAAACTCAAAGAGATCATTGCCGAACTTGGTGCAACATCCATGAAAGATATGGGCAATATAATGGCTAAAGCGAGAGAAATCTTTGGTAACAGTGCCGATGGAAGCACAATAAATAAAGTAGTAAAAGAGCTATTAAGCTAAAAGGATTATTATGAATTTAGAAGCATTTTTCGGATACAGTTCGCTGATTCATTTCGGCATACTCTCTCTATGGTTTTTTCTTTTTATATTTGCTAAAAAATGGATCTATAGACTTCATACAAAGTGGTTTAATATAGAAGAAGAAAAATTTGACACGATTCACTATAGATTGATGGGATTTTATAAATTATTGATATTGATTTTTGCTTTTATTCCTTATCTTACTCTTTTAATCATAAGATAATCAGGAGAGGCTAGTTTTAGTTAAAGAGTAAAATTTTATTTATCATTGTGTTTCATCAAAAGAAACATCAATGTTGCAATAAGTGCAATAGATGCTACATATACTAAAGACTCTTTGATGTCAAAAAAATTTGGAGAGCTATTTTCGCCGCTTTGTCTTTTTATCTGTTTTTTCACAAGGTCACCCCTTTCAGAAATTACAAAACACACAATATTTCTCTTTTAACACTTTATCGCGTTAATCTCATTTGTTATAATACTACAGTATTGATCCAAAAAACGAATTAATATTAATGAATTTTAATATAATGAAACTTAAAATAATATTAATCTATATCAATTAATAAACAAATTGATTATATATATTATACATTTATGTTATATTTAAGCGATTTAAGCGCTGCGGTTATATCTTCTTGTCTCATAAAATGCTCGCCTACCAAGAATGCATCTGCGCCAATCTTAGAGAGCTCTACTACTGTTTCATGATCATGGATTCCGCTCTCTGCAACAATGATTTTTCCATTTGGGATAAGCGGTATAAGCTGTTCACTCAAACTCATATCCATCTCAAATGTCTCAAGGTTTCTATGATTAATGCCTATGATATTGGCTCCTGCAAACATCGCTTTTGTCAAATCACTCTTGTCATGAACTTCAACCAAAACTTCCAAGCCAAGATGGAGTGCATAATTGTAGAGTTCCTTAAGCTCTTTACGACTCAATGCTGCTGCTATCAAAAGAATAAAATCTGCCCCATAAACCAAGGCTTCCAACAACTGATACCTATCGATGATAAAATCTTTTCTAAGTAAGGGTGGCTTCACATACCTTCTTATCTGAGCCAAATACTCGAGATTGCCCTTAAAATAGTGTGGTTCAGTGAGAACAGAAATGGCATCAGCACCTCCATCTTCGTACGCCTTTGCGATGCGCAATGGATCAAAGTCTTCCCTGATGATTCCTTTGCTAGGGCTTGCTTTTTTGACTTCAGCTATGATTCTATAAGGATTTTCAGGCGTAGATTTGAGTGCTGTTATGACATCCTTTGGCATAAAAGGATTGAAAGCGAGTGACCTTCCTAGCCAATCTTCTGAAAACTCTTTTTTTCTCTTTTCAAGATCATCTTTTGTTTTTTTGATTATCTCTTGCAGTATCTTTGGGGGCATAGATTCCCACTCCTTCTATTTTGCGTAATTATACCAAGGATTGCTTATTGACTCTTTTTGGGTTCATTATTTGCTGTTTTATGGCATTTTTGTATGATAGCCCAATGCGATTCCACCTCGGGTTCATTCGTGCCTGCGATCTCAACGACATGCTCCATAACCCTATATGCCTTATCGCAATCATGCAATTTGTAAAAACCCCAAGCCAAAGAGTCAAGGTAGTAATAGTTTGTAATATCTTTAAAGACAGCTCGTTTTACCGCACTAAGACCCTTTTTGATCTCAATATCATTATCGATAAGGGTATAGCCGTAATAATTCAAATAGATAGCATCACTCACACCAAGGTCAAATGCTTTTTCAAAGTTGTCTATCACACTCTCAATCATCGCTTTATCTTTTTTATCTTTTGCACCCTCATAGATCATAATCGCTTTTTGTGCAATCCACTGTGGATTATGATCTTTTTTATAAAACTTGTCTATAAGGGCAATAGCTTTATCAAATTGGTTATCTTGCTTATAGAGATCAAAAAGATAGGTTTCACCAATCTCATTTTTCTCTAAAAATCTTATGGCGCCCTTTATATCTTTTCGTATAAAATAGGCCTGCAAAACTTTTTGAAGATAGTGCTCAGTATTGATATTTTTATAGAGATTTTTAGTCGTTGCTATGATGGCATCCACATCCATATCTTTAGCATACAGATCAAGAAGCTCCAAGCTGACAACCTCACTAAAACCATAATTTTTCTCATGTTCTTTGAGTAGATTTATCGCTTTTTGTCTCTGCGCAAGTGGGTCATTATAAAGAGATGCAATGCGTGCTACTATCTCATCATTTTGACTCTTTTGATACACTTTTTCTAAGAGCTCTAAAGCTTTGATTGGTTTTTTTAGATAGAGCCACGCATTGGATGCTATTTCCAAATCCAATACATTATCTGATTTTGACAACAATATCCCAATCTCTTTCTCAGCTCTGACATACATACCTTGTGTAAGATATAATGAGAGTATCAGCCTGTGTGATTCGATGTCATTTGGATTTTTCTTAATCCACTGCTCTAGTTCATTTAAATTTTCCTCGATATCCTTAGAAGCCATAAGCGAGAGGGATATCTTTTTAAATAAAAACTGTTTTGAGCCTGTCTCTTTGTAAAGCTTATCGAAGATAGCATAGCTCTCATTTGGCTCATCTCTTTGGGCATGCCAAAGAGCTCGCATGATAAGTTCATCCTCATTAGCAATCTTGATATTTTCACCGCCAAAAAGGAGTGAAATCATAAAAATAGACAATAAAAATAGTTGTTTCATATAATTCCCGGACACTGATTTTTTACCTCATCTTTATCATTTTTAAATTGTTGCCAAAAAGGAAATGTTCTACACTGATTGGGTCTTACATCGTAGATACTACAACGATTGATCGACTCATCAAAAAAGATACATGCATAGTCATCTTCACCCAACTGCTTCTCCAATAGTGAATATCGGTGACCGACCTTTTTAAGATACATTATAGCAAAATCCTCCAAACTGATAGATAATTTTTTCGCTATATCTTCCATCTCTTGATACTTCACCCATATATATCCGCTCTCTCCTCTACAACAATAGCCTCCACAGCTATCACATTTAGAGGCATCAAAACAAAAGTCATACCCCTCTTCACTGATGATCATAATGCTCCTTTTTTGCTTTTATGCTATGTATCTTAGCATATCCGAAAGCCTCTTTTGCTTCTTGAAGATAATTGTTATCTTCGCCAAAAACGATAAAAGGTGACTCAACCTTGGTGGCTGATTTCGAATTGTGGCGACAAGCCAAAAAGACCAATTTTGAATCTCTATCTTTTTTTGAATGCACGAATCGTATATGCTCAGCTCTGAGATGATACTTTTCAAGCAAACTCAACAAAGGAGGCATCTGCTTGGCATCATAACAAAAAAAGAATCTCCCCTTTGGTTTGAGTACTTTATGTACTTTGGCTATAAAATTTTCTAAGGGCATATGCGATGCATGTCTTGATATCTCGATATTTTCATCAAAACTTTTTGTAGTACCCGTGGCATAAAAAGGAGGATTTGAGACTACTATATCAAACTTTGTATCCTCTTTAAGATCAAAAAAATCTTGATGTAGTGCCTCAACATCCAAGGCATTGATACTATAATTTATCCTTGCAAAGTCAATCATGGAACTCTGCTTGTCGACGATATGTGCTTTGATATCAAACTCTCTTGAAAGCACTAAACCAACTATTCCAACCCCACAGCCCACATCAAGCATCTCGCCTTTTGGTTGAAATTTTGAGATAAAGTGTATCAAAAAAATGGAATCACTATTGAAAGAATAACCACAATCGGATTGATAAACTACCAAATAAGCACCTTTTTTATTGAATTTTACAACAAAATTAGTATAATCGCGTTTATGAATCCAAAACAAGACTCTAGACTAACACCGCCATCAACAGAATTCTCTATGCTAGACTATGAGTGTTCTTACCTGCCGGGTAAAATCGTTAGAATGCACTACAGATATGTTTTTCAGCCAAATAAAACATTTCTATCGGCTGTCATCAAAAGAGGTTGGAGAAGATTTGGAAAATTCTATTTTCATCCTGTCTGTAAGGAGTGCCATGAGTGCAAGAGTCTCCGTATCGATGCAAACAACTTTACACCTACCAAGAGTCAAAAGAAATCGATAAACAGAAACAAAGATACACAAATAGTTGTACAAAAACCGAGTATGACAAAAGATCATATCGATCTTTACAACCGCTATCATCTCAACAAACAAAATAGCAACGGCTGGCGATATAAGGCTATCAGCTTTAGAGAATACTATGAAAACTTTGTTGATGGAGCAGGTGATTTTGCGAGAGAAGTGCTCTATTATAGAGATGATAAACTCATCGGTGTTGATCTCATCGATATCATAGATGACGGCATCAGCTCCATATACTGCTATTATGACCCCGACTATAGTCGCTACTCTCTTGGCACATTCTCCCTGCTCTATCAAGTAGAGTTAGCTCGTCAGATGCACTTGCGTTGGATATATCTCGGGTATTGGGTTGAAGGGTGCAAGTCATTTGCATACAAAACGAACTATAATCCGCAAGAGATACTCGATGGCTTTCCGCCACTAGAAGAAAAACCGAGGTGGCGAGAGGCTTAATGCTTCAGCTTCCTAACCCAATTGTAAAAAAGTCTATCGGGATCAAGTCTTGCATCGATAGCTTTATCTGTAGCGATGTGATTTGCAAGCTCATTTGCACAATAAGGAGCAAAGACAAATCCTCGTGCACCCAATGCATTATGTACATAAATATTTGGAATGTATTTTAGAGGATATCTTCTACCGTCTAAGATATTTGGAGAGTTTTCTAGCATATACTCTACATCGATGATCTTGCCTACTGTTGGCGTATAGTCTCGATTTGATGCTCGCATACCGCAATGCACTCCGATAAGCTCAAAATCGCTACTATCAATTAGGGAAGAGGCTTTTTCTAAAAGCTCCGCAACCGACTTCTCATCACAAAGTATCTCCTCTTCAACATCAAGCTCATGCGTTGCGCCTATCTTGATGACGCCTTCAAAATTTGCAGATATAGAGATGTTTTTGTGCATCGAGAGATCAAGTTTGAGTTGTGTCTTAAAATCACCGCGATTACCCCAAATACCCTTGATACTCATATAACGCAAATCGAGTAAATCAGTCTCATAGCCTGTTGCAAGGATGATATTTTTAGCGCTATGCTTACCGCATATCCAAAGCCCGTTGTCTTGATGAAGCTCTTTTATATCGATAATATCAACATCAATATCTTGTGCCATCTGCTCACAGATGCTAGGAGCACAAATACCTGCTTGAGGAAATAAAATCGCTTCAAAATCGCTTTTAATGCCAAGCTCTTTGAGCATTTGAGGTGTATATAGTTCATGCTCTACCGTGATATACTTTTTATAAAATTCAAATTTATCAGCATCTTTTGTATCTTTTGGGATGCGCAAGATACCACTTTGTAAAAAATGCTCACTAAAATGTTTTTTGTAGAGATTAAAGGCAAACAAAAATGCCTCATCGCTGAGTTGTTTTATGGGCAGATCGATACCTACTTTTGGAGAGAAGAAAGCACCCGCTGCCCCGCTTCCACCACCGGCAATACCTTTTTTATCGACAAGCAATACATCTTGTCCAAGTTGCTTTAAAAAATAAGCCGTGCTACACCCTGCGATACCTGCACCAACAACTATAGTATCATAGTGGTGTTTCATTTGACAATATCCTTTTCAAGAAGCAAAGCTCCTTGAAAATTCCTCTCACTAAAGCTTCGCCTTTGGCGAGAGAAACCTTTATTGTTTTCATTCTTATGTATGCATTTGAAACATAAAGGTTTCATCTATATAGTAATCTCTTTAATATCCGCAATCTCTTTGAAGCTATTGTAGATTTGCCCGATAGTTGCTTGTCGATTGGCTCTCAAAGAGAGATCATCGCTATTGACCATAACCTTATCAAAATAGCTATCCAAAGAGTTTTTAAGCGAAAAAAGAGCCCTGAGATTCTCCTCGTAACTCTCATAACTCTTTGAGGTTATCTCTTTAAATTTTACATAAAGATTTTTTTCTTCATCAAGTTCAAATTTAGATTCATCAACATCAAAACTAGTTACATCTTTTGATATATTTGCCACCCTTTTAAATGTGATGGATATATCTTTAAAATCAGCTCCGCTAACGATGCTACCCAGTGCTTCGCATTTTTTAAATATCTTGACTATATCACTCTCACCCGAGCCCAATACTGCATTGATGATAGAGGGATTCATATCCAAGCTTTTTAAAATCCTCTCTAAGATAAAAGTTTTCAACTGCCCTAGATCAAACTCTTTATATCCTGTCGAGAGCTCTTGCATCATCACATCTATATCGAAAGGTAAGTCAAACTCTAAAACAACACGCACGATTCCATTCACGGCTCGTCTCAACGCAAAGGGATCCTTGGAACCTGTAGGAATCTTGCCGACGCTAAAGAGACCAATGAGCGTATCAAGCTTTATAGATAAGGCAACAATGGCACTAAAAAGCGTACTTGGAAGATCGCCCCCTTCGCCTACTGGCATATACTGCTCTTTGATCGCTAAACATACATCGCTATCGAGATTTAATGCTTTTGCATAGTAGTACCCCATAAGCCCCTGAAGCTCGGTAAACTCATACACCATTTCACTTGTAAGATCAGCTTTGGCGAGTCTAATAGCTTGGCTTATCTTTTTACCGTCAATGCCGAATTTGTTTGCCAAATTGAGTGCGATTTTCTCTTCTCTCCCTATCTTATCTGCTACCGTTCCAAGTCCATCCATAAACTGTACAAGCTCAAGCCCGTCTGTTTTAAGTCCTCTTTTTAGGTCATTTTTATAGAAGAACATGGCATCACTAAGACGAGGCTTTAAAACCCTCTCATTACCAGAGATAACCTTGCTATAATCATCCGTTAAAGCATTGCTTACTACTACAAATTTATTTGAAAGTTTTCCCTCTTGAAATACGGGAAAATATCTTTGATTTTCTTTCATCGAAGTTATGATAACCTCCGGTGGAAGCTCAAGAAAGGAGAGATCAAAACTACCTAAAAGCGCTTTTGGATTTTCAGTGATTGCTACAACCTCTTCAAGCAAATCTTCATCTATCTCTATAGTGATATTATTCTCTTTTTGAAGAGCATCAAACTCTTTGAGGATAAGTTCTCTTCTGCTCTTTGGATCAAGCAATACATTTCCGCTTTTGAGTATATCCTCAAAATCACTTGTTTTTAGAACCTCTTGTTTTTCAAAACTTTGCATTCTGTGTACATAGGTAAAATTGTCGCTTTTCACTCCAAAAATTTCAGCTTTTACGGTTGCATCATCAAGCCTAATTTGAAGCCACCGTATCGGTCTTATAAACTCATCGCTCCTGCCGCTCCATCGCATCATTTTTCCAAATGCCATAGAACCTATCCACTCTTGTATCATATCTTCTAACAATAAAACGGTATCGATTCCCTCTTTTTTACTCTTGTAGTAAAGCACCTCTTTGCCTCTATCAACGGTTGTGAAGAGTTTATCAAATGCAACGCCACATTTAACGGCAAAACTCACTCCTGCTTGAGTTGGGACACCCTCTTTTATAGCTATTGTTACAGGAGGTCCAAAAAGCTCAATCTCTGCATCTGCTTGTTTGAGCGGCATGGCATCGTGGATCAAAACTAACCGTCTAGGAGTATAGTAGAAGTGAAAATCAGACTCTAAAGAGTATTTTTGAAGTATATTTTTCCAAGATTGCTCGATCTCTTTTAGATTTTTAAGCAGTGGAATTGCCGGAAGTTCTTCAACTCCAACTTCTATAAGTAGCGGTTTTTTCATAAATTTTATCCCTAAAGAAAGATGAAAAGATTTTATCAAATCTTTACTAACGGCGCGTTTAGTCTTTATCCTCATAACTATCAAGCATATCTTTGCGTCGCCCTTTTTCATCAAATTTATTGCTATAGTAATTTCTCACGATAACAAAAGTGATAAAAGCAAACAAAAATGCCGCGATGATATATAAAATATCTAACATATTACCTCCTAAAACTTTCAAAATTTTGTCTGATTGCCTCATAAGTAACGATCCCCACACTGAGTGCTAGATTGAGACTGCGCCCCTCTTCGCCCATCGGAATCGTGATACATCTTTCTTTGTAGGCATCCAATACAGCCTCATCAATCCCACTCACTTCAGAGCCGAAAAAGAGAAAATCTCCGGGTGCAAAAGAGGCATCAAAATAGACCTGCTCGCTCTTTGTTGTTGCAAAGTGAAAATTGTCTTTGCCCTTGTGAGCTTCAAAAAAATCATCAAGACTCTTGTAGAGTTTTAGATCAAGCTTATGCCAATAATCAAGCCCTGCTCTTTTTACCTCTTTATCTTCAATAGAAAATCCCAAAGGCTCGATGAGATGGAGTGTTGCACCGATGTTAACACAGAGCCTTCCGATGGTTCCCGTGTTGGGTGGAATCTGAGGATTGACTAAAACGATATTGAACATTAAAAGACTATCGTTTTGTTTCCGTTGATGAAAACTCTATCGTTAAGTACAATCGCAAGTGCACGAGAAAGCACGATCTTCTCTACATCTTTTCCTGCGCGTTGCATATCTCGCCAATTAAATCGGTGATTTACAGGGATGACATCTTGAGCGATAATCGGTCCCTCATCAAGATCATCAGTCACAAAATGCGCGGTTGCACCTATGATCTTCACTCCTCGCTCATACGCTTGCTTGTAGGGATTTGCGCCGACAAAAGCAGGCAAGAAAGAGTGGTGGATGTTGATGATTTTCCCTCGATAATTATTGACAAATGAGGCAGTGAGGATACGCATATATTTTGCCAAAACGATATAGTCAAACTCAAGACCGCTCAGCACGCTATGCACCATCTTCTCATGCTCTTCGCGCTCAAGCCCCTCAGCACTCACACAATAATAAGGCACATCAAATCTTCGAACTAATCGCTCGAGATTATCATGATTTGAGATAACGGCAACGATCTGCGCATCAAGCTCACCATCGGCTTCTTTGATGAGGATATCGCCAAGTGCGTGCGACTCTTTTGTAGCAAAGATAACGATCTTTTTTGCGGCGGGCTCCAATACTTTTATGTTTGAGTTGAGTGGTAGCACGGCACTAATTTTTTTTTGAAGTTCTTTGGTATCAAAATTTCCCGCCACAACACTACGCATAAAAAATCTTTTATTATCGGGGTCAACAAACTCTCTATTGCTCTCGATGTTTAAAAGGTTATCAAAAAAGACTTTCGATATCTTATAAACCAATCCTTTCTCATCGGGGCAATCGATTAAAACTCTTGCATGCTTGCTTTCACTCATATATCAATCCTTTATATAAGATGCGATGACATCTCCCATTCGTGAACACGAACAGACCTCTTTTGCACCATAAGCACTGATATCTCCCGTACGATACCCCTCTTTGAGACTCGTTTTGATAGCCGCATCAATCATATCGGCCGCTTTACTCTCGCCAAGTGAATAGCGCAACATCATAGAAGCACTCGAGATGGTTGCAAGCGGATTGGCGATATTTTGACCTGCGATATCAGGAGCTGAACCATGAATCGGCTCAAAGAGTCCCACTTTTGCTCCGATACTGGCACTCGGAAGGAGCCCGATAGAACCACTGAGCATACTCGCAGCATCGGAGAGAATATCACCAAATATATTGCCTGTAAGTATCACATCAAACTGTTTTGGATTGCGGATAAGCTGCATAGCCGCATTATCAACATACATATGAGAGAGTTCAACTTCGGGGTACTCTTTTGCGATATCGATGACGATATCACGCCAAAATTGACTCACCTCTAAGACATTTGCCTTATCGACAGAACAGACTCTTTTATCTCGCTTCATAGCGATCTCAAAAGCGACATGAGCAATCCGCTCAACCTCTTCTTTTGTATAGATCATCGTATTGTATGCTTTATCTTCAAGCTGTTCTCTTGGCTGTCCAAAATAGATACCGCCCGTAAGCTCTCTAACAACCATGATATCTACGCCTTTAAGTACCTCTGTCTTCAATGTAGAAGCATCGACAAGCTCATCATAGACCATAGCAGGACGCAGATTTGCAAATGTACCCATATGCGCTCTGAGCCCTAAAAGTCCGCTCTCAGGTCTTAGATGTCGCTCCAATGTATCCCACTTAGGACCGCCGATTGCTCCAAAAAGAACGGCATCGCAGAGCATCGCACCCTCTTTTGTCTCTGTCGGAAACGGAACACCCGTTGCATCGATAGCCTCTCCACCTAGGAGCATTCTTTTGTACTCAAAATTGATGTCAAAAACTCGACCGACCTTATCGAGTACCTTTATCGCTTCGTCAACTATCTCGGGGCCTATACCATCCCCTTTTATAATGCCGATATTATAGTTTTTACTCACGCTTTTGCCTCCAACTCTTTTTTGGCAAATTCGATAAGCCCGCCCGCATCAACAAGACTTTGCATAAACTCAGGAATTGGATTGAACTTATAGACTTTATCTTGCGTGAGATTGATGATCTCTCCACTACTCATATCTATCTTGATCTCGTCGCCCTCTTCTATCTCGCTTGCCTCATCTAACTCAAATATAGGCAATCCCATATTGAAAGCATTTCTATAAAATATCCGCGCAAAGGTCGGAGCTACAACGGCACTAATACCGGCTGCTTTAAGTGCAATGGGCGCGTGTTCTCTACTTGAACCACATCCAAAATTCTCACCCGCAACGATAATATCTCCTACTTGCATTTTCTTTACAAAATCAGGATCTGCATCTTCCATGACATATTTTGCGAGATGTTCAGGGTCACTTGAGTTGAGATATCTTGCAGCTATAATGAGATCTGTATCCACATTATCTCCAAATTTCCAAACCTTTCCTTGCACGCTTATTCCTTTTGACTAATTTTCGGCGATTATACCTAAATTTACCCCAAAAGCCTCTTTTTTAATTGTTTTGATCAGAAAATTTCGGTATAATACCCTCTTTAATAAAACACTGCAAATTTTAACCCAAGGAAATCACTCTATGCCGCAAAAAGACAGCATGACCCAGATAGAAGGTCTGATCAAATCCAAGAAAAAAGGTGATGTACTTACATTTGAAAATATTGCAAAAGAGTTCACAAAACCTGTCACGCAGGCACAAGCAAAAAAGATCAAAAAACTTGCAGCTGACAATAAAAAACAGATAGTCAGTGCTTCAGAATATGCGCAATATATCACAGACAAAAGAAGAGCAAAAAGAGAGAGTGATAGAAAAAAACTTATAGATGATAACAACAACGAAGACGAATTTGACCTCGCAAAAGAGAAAGAGCTTTTAGAATGGAGTCGAAGTGATAGCCCTGTCAGGATGTACCTGAGAGAGATGGGTAAAATCCCGCTTCTTACAAAAGATGAAGAGGTTGATTTGAGTATCCAGATAGAAGAAGGTGAAGACATCATCTTGGATGCTATCTGTTCTGTACCATATCTTATCCAATACATTCTCAACTACAAAGAACCGCTTCTCAACAGAGAAAGACGCGTAAAAGAGCTCTTTAAAAACTTTGAGGATGCCGGCGACGAAGAGAGCGATAGTGAAAACGATGATGATGATAGTGATAATGAAAATGAAGATGATGAAAATGATACTGTCGTTGAAGTAAAAGATGACAAGAGAGTTATGCAGGTAGTTACAAGTTTTAACAATCTTGAAAAAGCAAAAAAAGATTGGGAAAAAGCAAGAAATGAGCTTCTCAAAATCTGTGATATCGAAGATGAAAATTCTGACAAACTCTTTTATGAGCGTCTTAAAGTAGCGCAAAGAAAAGAGACGCTTAAAAAAGCCCTCATAGAACTTGGACCGACAAGTAAACTCATCAATGAGCTTGTAAAAGCAATGGAAACAGCACTTACGAGTGATGATAGCTTTGAAAAAGAGTTGAGCAGATTGGAATATAAACTTCCACTTTTCAATGAAACTTTGATTAAAAATCACCAAAAGATACTCAAAAATATCATCAATATGGACAAAGATAGCATCGCTTCTGCCGTTCCTGAAACGACAATGGTGAGTACCTATATGGAGATCAAAAAACTTTTTGAGACACGAGAAGCGAGTAAGGGCGGATTTGATCTTACCCCTGAGAAACTCTCCGAGATACTCAATCAAATAAGACAAGGGAAAGAGAAGAGTGAACGCGCCAAAACAAGAATGGCAAAAAGTAACCTCAGACTTGTCGTCTCTATAGCTAAAAGATATACCAATAGAGGCTTGCCTTTCCTTGATCTTATCCAAGAGGGAAATATCGGACTTATGAAAGCTGTTGATAAGTTTGAGTACGAAAAAGGGTATAAATTTTCGACCTATGCCACTTGGTGGATCAGACAAGCGATTAGTAGAGCTATCGCCGATCAAGCAAGAACTATCAGAATTCCTATCCATATGATAGAAACGATCAATAGAATCAACAAGATCATCAGAAAACACCTTCAAGAGACAGGAAGTGAGCCGGATCTTGACACCATTGCACAAGAGGTTGGGCTCTCTGTCGATAAGGTCAAAAATGTTATCAAGATAACAAAAGAGCCTGTGAGTCTTGAGACTCCGGTCGGCGATGAAGATGATGGAAGATTTGGTGACTTTATCGAAGATAAAAATACCATAAGCCCTACAGAATCTGTCCTAAGAGATGATCTCAATAATCAGATCGATGATGTCCTCGATCAACTCAATGAAAGAGAAAAAGCCGTCATACGAATGCGCTTTGGCTTACTTGATGATGAGAGCGATCGAACACTCGAAGAGATAGGCAAAGAGCTCAATGTAACACGCGAGAGAGTCAGACAGATAGAGTCTTCGGCTATCAAGAAACTCAAGCATCCAAAAGTCGGAAGAAAACTCAAAAACTATATAGAAGAGTAGTATGCATTTCTTTGCTCTTATTATCGGCACAGAGATACTCAATGACAGAAGAGAAGACAAGCATCTTCCTTTTCTCAAAAAAGAGCTGGCAAACTACGGTTATAGCTTAGAGGGTGTCTTCTTTATCGCTGACAAGAGCGAACTTATCATCAATACTATAAGCCTTGTTGCTTCTATGAAAGATGCTATTTTACTCTCTTTTGGAGGTATCGGATCAACTCCTGATGATCTTACGAGAGAGTGCGTGGCAATCGCGCTTCGAGACGGCAATCTCTATGAGCACGAAAAAGCAAAAGAGATTATAGAAAATAAATTGGGAGAGAAAGCCTATCCTCATGCTATCAATATGGCAAATTTACCCAAAGAGAGTGACATCATTGACAATCCATTTAACGGAATGCCGGCATTCTCTTTGGATAATCGCTTCTTTTTTATGCCCGGCTTTCCTGAGATGAGTCATCCTATGAGTAAAAAGATACTTGCTTCACTCATCAAAGAGCCAAAAAAGACTTTTAGATATTCACTTACGGCACTCTGCAAAGAGAGTGAATTTATAGAGATTATGAAGCAGGTGCCTAATGATGTCGAGTGCTCTTCCCTGCCAAAAATATATAGTGACGGACCGCGTGCCGTGCTTTCTGTTTCATCGGAAAATGAACAGAGTGCCAAAGATACATTTGACAAGTTTATAGCACATCTCGATAAAAAGAATATCATCTATTCTCTTCGTGATGAAGAGGCATAAAAGACACAACAACTCTTTATCTATTTTATGCTAATATTGCGCAAATTTAATAGAGGAGCCTTCTAATATGAATATAGAAAAGATTGGCCATGGAACATCTCCGGACGAGATAAAGGTCGTAATAGAAGTACCATTAAACTCAAATATAAAATATGAGATAGACAAAGATTCAGGAGCTGTTGAAGTCGATAGAGTGCTCTACTCTGCTATGCACTACCCTGCAAATTACGGTTTTATACCAAATACACTTTCCGATGATGGTGATCCTGCCGATGTACTTGTGCTATGTGACTATACACTACAAGCAGGTTCTGTAATCAAATGTAGACTTGTCGGCGTGTTACTTACAGAAGATGAGAGTGGTGGCGATGAGAAACTACTTGCAGTCCCTACAAATAAGATTGACCCAAGCTATGCAAATATCAACGATATAGATGACATAGCACCGCACAAACTCAACAGAATCAAAAACTTCTTCGAAACATACAAAATGCTTGAACCGAACAAATGGGTAAAAGTAGCAGGTTTTGAAAACAAAGAAGCTGCTGCAAAAATCGTAGAAAAAGCAATCAAAAACTACAAATAACCCTTATCCTGAACTCTCGTTCGGGGATAATCTTACTCTTTATGGAGTTTAACCATATAGCCGAGCCTGTTGGTATTGTGAATGATATCTTCATTTATTTTATTTTTTAATCGGTGGATAAATGTACGCAGGGTTATCGGATTGACCACTTCGCCCCAAATAGCTAAACTAAGAGTATCATTATTTACCGTTCTCTCGGGAGTTTGACAAAGTAGATCAAGTAGCAAAATCTGTTTTTTGTTTAATCTTATCTCATTTTCACCTCTCACGAGTCGTTTCAATTGTGTATCAAAATAGATATCCCTGCCTATCTCGCACTGAGTCGGTCTTGCACTTTTTTTGCAACTTTCTTCTGCTCTTTTAGCCAACACTATCTTTATATTTGCCAGTATCTCTTTTTCATTATAAGGCTTTACTATATAGCCGTAACAATTTACATTGAGCGCATAGTCTATCATCTCATTATCAGTATAAGCAGTTAAAAATATAACGGCAATATTCGGTGCAATTGATTTTAATTGAAGTGCGACCTCGCTTCCGCTGATACCATCTTTGAGCATAATATCCATGAGAACAATATCAGGATTGATAGTCGGTATCTTTTTGATGGCATCCTTGCCGTTATCTATGATATCACACACACCATATCCGCCATTTTCGAGGATGTTTTTGAGATACTCTGCTGCTATCAGTTCATCTTCTACGATTACAATACTATTCACAGCTCTCCCCTCTTTTTAAAAGTAAATTTATACTTCACACCATGATTGCAAGATATATTAAGTGCCCCGTCAAACTCTTTGGTTATCAACTCTATAAGTTTCATACCAATCCCTTTTGAGTTTTTGATTTTTTCTATCTCGATTATATCTTCTTTGTTGTCGCTAAATTCAAAAATATAAAATTTATCTTCCTCGTGACATGAGAGTTTTACCAAAAGGGGCGCCTTGAGTTGTGCATATTTGAGTGAATTTGTAATCATCTCATTTAAGATTAGCCCTATCTTCAACATCATCTCTAAAGGAAACTCTACATCTTGGGAAAGTATCTCTATCTTGGAATCTTTTTTATCAAAAAGCTCACAAATGTGCAAAAAAAGAGTTTTTGCATACTGATTGAAGCTTATACTTGAGTAATCCTCATGCCTATAAAGCATCTCGTGCGCCATAGACATAGATTCTATCTTGAGTTTATTGTTGATGAGTATATCTTTTGTATGCTTCTCTTCTTTGAGTGCCTGCAATCCAAGAATTGAGGCTAAAACATTGAGGTTATTTTTTACCCTATGGTGCACCTCTTTAAGCAGTATCTCTTTTTCTCTGTGAGATTTAAATAATTTATTGTATGAATTCTCAAGATTAGCATAATAAAAGACACCAAATGCCACCATAAAAATCATAGAGATGATAAAAGCAGCCATTGCGTCTGTATTATGTAAAAACTCATTATTTGGATTAGTATAACCAATAAGAAGCAGAATGATAATGATAGAAAAGTGTAGAGCTGTTTGAACAAAAGCTGCTCTAAAAGGAAAAAGCGTATAAAAAGCAAGGGGAATGAGCATGGAAAAATAGAAATTCCAATACGCAAAGTCACTAAATACTATCAATAAATAGATATCTACAGGACCAATCCAAACACCATAGAAACCAATGCGTAAATTTTGAGTTTTATGTGTAGAAAAAAAGATTGCAATTGCTACTGCTGTACTAAACACTTCTATACTTGCGGCAGTATAATTTTGATGTGAAAAATCTATAACCATAGCCAAAAGATTTACAAAGATAAATGTCGCATAAAATCCATATACCAATACTTTCTCAAAGCTATTATTGTCAATAAATCTTTTCAAAGTAGCTATCATAAAGTTTATCCATTTAAATTAATTGAAAAAATTATAGCTAAATTCAACAAAAACTAAAACGAAACAGTTAAAGAACACTTTGAAGTTTATAATATGAACTAGAAAAAATACTAAAGGACATATTTTGAAAATGATAAGTAAAATAAGCTTAGTTGTTTTAGTAGCAATTTTCAGTGGCTGCTCTACAAAAGATTTACCACATTCAAAACCATTTAAAACAACGATAATCCATATCAACGACCACCATTCTCATATCGATGATGAGAAAATGTCTCTCAAGATAGACGGTGAAACAGTAGATGTAGATATTGGCGGATTTGCAAGGGTGGTATCAAAGATAAAAGAACTTCAAAGCAGTAGTGTTAATCCGATAACCTTACATGCAGGAGATGCATTGCAAGGGACTATGTACTATACGGTATTTAAAGGTGAAGTTGACGCTAAGCTGATGAACTTGATCGCATGGGATGCATTTGAACTTGGCAATCATGAGTTTGACGATGGAGATGAGGAGTTGCATAAATTCTTAAAATCATTAAACACATCCATACTCGCCTCAAATATAAAAGCAAATCAAAAATCACCTCTTTACAATGATTTGAAACCATATAAAATCATCACAAAAGATAACCAAAAAATAGCAATAATAGGCATAGATGTAGCGTACAAAACCAAATACTCATCAAGACCAAGTGAAAATGTAGAATTTTTTGATGAGATACAAAGTGTTAATAAGCACATAAAAGAGTTAAAAGCCGAGGGTATAAACAAATTTATAGTGCTAAGTCACTTTGGATTTGAAAATGATTTGAAACTCGCTTCACAAATAGAAGGAGTTGATGTTATCATTGGAGGGGATTCGCATACATTGATGGGAGATTTTAATATGGTTGGTCTTAAGAGTACTGCCAAGAATTATCCAACGATAGTGAAATCAAAAGACAACAAAAAAGTTTGCATAGCCCAAGCATGGCAATATTCATATTTGGTCGGCTCTTTAGATGTGGAATTTGATAAATATGGGGATGTAACAAAATGTTCCGGAGAGCCGATACTCCTCGTCGATAGTAGCACACAAAATAAAAATCTGCTCAATACCGTAAAATCAAATCCACAATTAGAATTGGTCGATGAAGATAAAAAAGCTTTAGAGATAATTGAAGGCTATAAAAGCAAGTTGGATAAAAAGCAAAAGGAGATAGTCGGACTTAATAAAAAGTACATAGGACACAATAGGATACCATGCGACAAAAGTGATGGTATATCTTCTTTGGATTATGGTAGCGAAATAGCACCACTTCTAGCAAAAGCATTTTACCTCAAAAGCAACAATGCATCATTTGCTATACAAAACGCAGGCGGTGTTAGAAGCGGTTTAAAATCAGGCAATATCACGATAGAAGATGTTTATAAATTATTGCCATTTTCAAATACTCTCATAGAGTTTAAAATGAGTGGCAAAGATGTAAAAGAACTTTTAGAAGATGCTTTTAGCTCCACATTTGATAAATCATCAAGCGGAGCTTTTGTATATGGATACGGCATAAGATATGATGTGGACAGCAAACAGTCAAAAGGAAATAGAGTTTCAAATATTGAAGTACTCGATAAAACTACAGATAAGTTTGAACCTATAGATTTTGATAAAAAGTATATAGTTGTGACCAATTCTTATATAGCAGATGGAAAAGATGGATATGAAAAATTTGCAACCATAAAAGATAAAATAGATACTTATTATGATTATGCAATGAGCTTTGTTGATTTGGTAAAAACTCAACCAAACATCGCACCGGTCGAAAAAGTATATCATCCTATAAAGTCGTTTAAATGACAAAAATATCATTTATATCCATTGTATTTTTTATAACTTTTTTAAATTCAGCAGGGTTTGATTGTAAAAAAGCATCAACGCCTACTGAAAAAACTATATGTTCTGATAAAAGCTTGGGTTTGCTTGACGAGGCTTTGAGAGCGAGTTATGATTATGTCATAAACGGCTATAAATTTGGTTACCCGATATATGATGAATCTCAAATAGAAACGATAGAAAAAGCTCTCAAAAAAGAGCAAAGAGCATTTATAAAAAATAGAGAAAAGTGTAAAAATAACACCTCTTGCATAAGTGATAAAACAGAAAAAAGAATAAAAATCTTAAATAAAAAGAGCAAATGTGACCATCATGTATGTTTCAATAATTTAGCCGAATCAAATATTTTGAAAGAGAGATCCGACATGGAATATATCTACAGATTGCTCTATGAACTGCTCAAGCCTAAAGAGAGAGAGAAATTGCAAAAAGAGCAAGAGGCATTTGAAAAAGATGTAGAAAAAAAGTGGGATCAAAATATAGAAAATGCTCTATGTGGATCGGACAGAACTTTGTGTTATGCGGATGAGTTTCAAATGGTGCAAAATAGAACCAAACATTTGAAAGAACAACTCAGAAACACGAAATGAAACAGTTTAAGAACATTTTTGAGTGTATAATTAGAGACAATAATCTAAATAAGAGAGTGGAGCGATGGATCATTTTACAGAAAAAAGCTATACGGGATACGGGCAAAATATCGGCAATTCTTTAAAAGGAATTTTCTTTGGATTTATTCTTTTAATAGGTTCCATTATATTACTATGGTGGAATGAAGGCAGAAGTGTTGAGCAATCAACTGCCCTCAACGAGATGAAAGCAAAGATTATCACGCTTTCAGATACAAAATATGCTACCAAATATGAGGGACAAGCGGCGCTTTTTCAGGGAGAAGTTGAACCATTAAATGAACTTGTTGATAGCACTTTTGGTATCAATTTCGATGGATTAAAACTCAAACGAATGGTTGCAATGTATCAATGGAGAGAAAATACAAGTAGCAAAAGTGAAGATAAGTTAGGGGGTGGAACGGAGACTGTAACCACATATGACTATGTTAAAGAGTGGTCTTATTCTGAGATAAACTCTGATACCTTTAAACATCCTCAAGGACATCAAAATCCAAAAATGCTCTATAGAGACGAAACATTTGTAACCGATGCAAAAATGGGAGATTTTTATCTGGATAAAACGGTTGTAGACCATATAAGTGCATCGGAAGATTATGCAGGATTACACCCTGCGTCAGACTTAAATATGACAAATCATCAAAATTTTCTTTACATAGGAAAAAATGCTCAAAAACCGCAAATCGGAGATATAAAAATATCATACAAAGTAGCTTCTAGGGGCATCTATAGTTTTGCTGCCAAGATACAAGGAGAAACACTGACTTACTATACAACCAAAAACGGTAAACAATTTATCTTTGTTCGCAACGGTAAGGTTACCGCAGAGAGTATTTTCGATAGCGAGCTTGAATCCAATTCCGTATTGACATGGATACTCAGAGGGGTTGGACTCGTATTGATGTTTGTTGGATTTTCTACGATGATGAGCATCCTATCTACATTGGCAAAAGTCATACCGTTCTTGGGTTCATTGGTTGGTGGTGTGACCGGTATCATCGCCGGTATACTGACATTGATTCTCGGCTCATTTGTTATAGCATTAGCATGGCTTAGCTCTAGACCGTTATTGTCACTTGGTATTTTAATCGGGGGTGTGATAATCGCTATAAGCATCGCAAAATTTGGAAAGAAAAAAGAAGTACAAACCAATGACGAAACATCGCCTAAAGAGATTTAACATCCAAAAAGTGGAAAAATAGATGGGAAAATCGACTTTTTTGCATATAGGGTTATGCATTGGCTTTCTGCTGATGCCATTATCCGGAGAGACAAAGAACAGTATCGACCCATCGCAAAAAAACCACAATATTACCCGTGAATTTAACTTTACAAAATCACAAAAAGCAACTATATATCTCGATTTGACCAAAAAAGAAGTATATATCCAATGGAACGGGAAAAAATATATACTTCCAAATATCTCAAAGGAGATAACGGACGATGATAGTTTTTTTGCCAAAAACATTGATTTTGATGATTTAAATTTTGATGGATATCAAGACATAGGTATAGCACTTAGTGATACAAATGCAAATCCTGATGTTTTGAGGGATTACTATTTTTATGATCCTAAGCGAGATAGTTTTTTTAGATATTTACAAGATGCTTCTATGATACAAAAACTTAGAGAAGTAAATATTTTTTCCTCTCACATAAAACACGACAGGGGCACTACGCATAAATATTACCGGATAGATCTCGATGGCAGACCTTTCTTGTTTATGCAAGGAGAGAGTTATTGGACAAATGAAAAGAAAAATGACACAAGAACAAACTACACTATTAGAGGCGTGAGCATAAACAGCGAACAGGTTTTTATGTATGATGATTGGTATATCCAAGAGTCACAACAGAGCATGAGTAAAGAGAAGAAAATCAAAAAAGTATTAGACTTTGTGGGTTTTAAAGGTACATTTCTAGTGAAAATTATATACGAAGATCAAGATAAAACTCATACAACATGGATAAACTTCAAAGATCTTATATTTGAAGAGATGATTGATGAAAATTAATCCAAATTTTAAACTTAAAAAAGGGTCGCTACTATGAAAAAAATACTATTTATTTTTATGGGATTTGTTTTATGTATATTTGCACAAGAAGATACACTAAAGACCTCTGTAAGTCTCATTAAATTGGACAATCATACTCTTGAAGCAAATGTAACATTTCATAATGTTTCAAACGAACCATTGCGTATTTACTTTATAGAAAATCCTATCTTCAATACTTTTCAAAGTATGTTATATGTTGCATATAGCGATGGTAACATTGAACTATTTTCCGAAGAGCCACATCCAAACGGTATAAGTGTTGAAGAGTCGGATTTTCATCTTATCGATGTCAATAAAAGCAAGACCTTTACGCAAAAAATAGAATTTATCGAGTCTCAATACCAAGGCAAACCGATAGAGCTTCAGTGGGTTTATAAAAATCAAATAAAAAAATGGGAAGGCGGTATAAGCACACTTGATGGAGTGAGTAAACAGCTTTTTGACGGGAAAGAGATACCATACATCTGGACAGGTACGATAGAGTGTTCTGCCAAGATACGATAATCTTATTGTAGAAAATACACTTATGTATGAAAAATACCAAAAAATTTAACAAAAAATAAAACGAAACAGTTAAAGAACACTTTGGGGTTTATAATGTTTTATTTAAATGAGAAGTAGTTATTTTAAAAGGAATCTAAAATGTTAAAAAAACAAAAAGTGATTATGTCTTGCATATTTACAATGGTAAGTTTTACAACACTCGGTTATGGCAATCAAGCACCCACAAAAGAAGGGTATCGTCTTACCAAAGAAATCTACAAAAATAGCACCGAAACAGAGATTGCAATACATACCTATGATGCTAATGGATATGAAACAAAGACTACGATAGGTGTTGACCTTGACGGAAATCTTGCACTTAGTGGCAAAGAGACAAAACAGGTGATACGATACACTTATGATAAGAATGGTAAAAAACTTTCTAAGTCATGGGGTAAAGGAAATGGATTGATTGAGAGTATCGAAACCTACACTTATGACAGCAATGGCAATGTGCTCAATGAAAGCTATGATAGTAATGCTGATAAAATAGCTGATAGTATCGAAACTTACACTTATGATAACAGTGGCAACATGCTTTCTTATAGTGAAGATTTTGATGCCGATGGAGTGATTGATATGGTTTACTCTTATACTTATGATAGTAAGGGAAGGGAGCTTTCTTTCTCTTTAGGTGGTACAATCACAACTTACACCTATGACGGCAATACGCGTATCGGTAAAGAGGATAGTAATGGTGATGGAGTGGCTGACTATATCCAAACATGGATTTATGACGACAATGGCAACAAACTTTCCTATAGTAAAGACAGTAATGGGGACAATAAAGCCGATAGTATCGAAACCTACACTTACGATAAAAGCGGCAATATGCTAACCGAAAGTGAGGATGCTACAGCTGATGGAGAGGTTGATTCTGTTACCACTTATGCTTATGATAGTGCAGGCAATATGCTTAGTGAAAAATTTAGCAGCGCAAGGATGGCTGAGAAAACTACCATAATGACTTATGATAACGATGGCAATATGCTTACAAAAATCTTTTATTATAATTATAAGAAAGAAGATGCATTGACACACACCTACACCTACACAAAAGGTGTAATTCCTGTTGATTATAAGCCAAATTTTGTTTTTAAATGATTCCCCGTCTTTTGATGGGGCTATCTCACAAATCCTCGATCTCTTTTGTTCTGTGTATCAAACTTATATATCTCCGTAGCAATTTTTCAAAAAAAATTCAAAAAAAATAAAACGAAACAGTTAAAGAACACTTTGGAGTTTATAATGTTTTATTCAAATTAAAAGGAATAAAAAATGGCAAAAATAAAAAATGGAGTTGATGGTATCGAGAAAAAACAACCAACAGACAAAAAAACAAAGGAAGATACCAAAAAGAACAAAGAACCCATAGAGAAAGAAGGGATTCAAGAAGAGACGACTGAAGATGTAGCGGGGGCTGAGGGTGGCGGTATGTCAACAAGTATGATGCTAGGTCTTGGTGCATTGGCTCTTGGCGGTCTTGCAGCAGCTGCGGGTGGCGGAGGCGGAAGCTCTAGCGAAGAAGCAGCCGTAACAGATGAAGGCTATCTATTATCAACAGAGATTTATAGGAATATTGAGATTGGTGGAAAGGCCGTAGATATAATAACCACATACATAGCAACACATTCCTATGATACAAACGGATATGAGACAGAAATTGCACAAGGTGAAGATAGCAACGGAAATATGATGCTTGATAGCGATGAGATAGAAGAGAGAGAAATTTACACTTATGATACCAATGGCAACAGACTCACATATAGCCGTGATAGTGATGGGGACGGAAATGCCAATTATATCGAGACCTACACTTATGATAGTGTCGGTAATATGCTTACTCATAGCCAAGATTATGGTGGTGATGGAGTTGCCAATTACAACGAGACCTACACTTATGATGCCAATGGCAATAGACTCACTTATAGCTATGATAATGATGGGGATGGAACGCTAGATGAGATCGAGACCTACACTTATGATACCAATGGCAATAGGCTCACATATAGCCAAGATAGTGATGGAGATGGTAATGCTAACTATATCGAAACCTACACTTATGATGCCAATAGCAATATGTTAAGCAAAAGCTGGGATTGGGATGGAGATGGTAATGCTAACTATATCGAAACCTACACTTATGATGCCAATAGCAATATGTTAAGCAAAAGCTATGATGCTAATGGTGATGGAGAAATTGATCGAATTGAAACCTGGACTTATGATGCCAATAGCAATATACTAAGTGAAAGCTATGATTGGGAAGGAGATGGAACGCTAGATGAGATCGATACCTACACTTATGATGCCAATAGCAATATGCTCACATACAGCGAAGATAGTGATGGTGATGGAGTGCTAGATGAAATCTACACCTACACTTATGATGAAAATAGCAATATGCTCACATACAGCGAAGATTATGATGGTGATGGAGTTGCTAGCTATATCGAAACCTGGACTTATGATGAAAATAGCAATATGCTCACATACAGCGAAGATTATAATGGAGATGGAACACCCGATGAGATATACGCTTGGACTTATGATACCAATGGCAATATGCTCACATACAGCGAAGATAGTGATGGTGATGGAACGCTAGATGAGATATACGCTTGGACTTATGATACCAATGGCAATATGCTAAGTGCAAGCTATGATGATGGTAGTGGAGCCGAAACATACACTTATACCTATATAGAAGGTACTATTCCTGTCGAGTATGAGCATAATTATGTTCTATAGATTCCGATTTAAAAAATAAAATACTCTAGAGATCATCGATCTCTTTTGTTCTGTTTATAAGATACTGCGTCACCCCGTCAGCGATGCCTTGCGCGACTTTATCTTGGTACTGTGCATCAAAAAGTCTTACTCTATCCGTAGGATGCGTGATGTAACCAACCTCGACCAAGATAGAGGGGCGACTAGCTCCTACAAGCACCCAAAAAGGCGCATGTCTTACACCACCG
>JACDJA010000549.1_pt1 | contig 42000 bp, 33 predicted proteins | sample 7449241 | NCBI WGS metagenome assembly JACDJA01 (sample SAMN14253289, study PRJNA609438) | sludge metagenome | isolation source: initial anaerobic sludge | collected 2018-12-20 | reverse complement strand
TATCTTGTTGGACTGCACCATTGAAGCCAGGGCAGAATCTATCCAGCGGCCTTTGGCAGCCAGCCGGGCATGGGCTGCGAACAGGGTTCCGGTACCTATGGGTTTGGTCAGAATAAGAGCATCACCCGCTCGCAGGCCGCCTTTACTCATCACGTCGTCCGGGTCAATCAGGCCGTTGACCGCGAAACCCAGTGCCAATTCCCGGCCCTCGCCCGTGTGCCCGCCAACCAGGGCACAACCGGCCTCGTTCAACACCTCTACAGCGCCGGACATCATCTGGTAAACCACATCTTCCACTTTGGACTCTATGCCGTAAGGCACGGTGGCAACTGCCGTTGCACTTTGTGCTTCAGCACCCATGGCAAAAACATCACCCAGGCTGTGATTGGCAGCTACGCGGCCAAAGGTATAGGGGTCATCAATGAACGCCCGGAAAAAATCAACGGTATGCACCACGGCTTTTCCGGGTGGAATCCGCAAGACTGCCGCATCATCCGGCGCATGCAGGCCGATGAGAATGTCATCCCGCTCTATGGGCCTGAGCTCGCTCAGCGCCCGTGACAGCACGGTACTGCCCACCTTGGCGCCGCAACCACCACAGCGCATGGCAACGGCAGAAATGGCCTGGGAAGCCTCTTCGGCGTTTTGCGCAGCGCCTGTGTCGGGCAGAGTGGTTGCCTCTTCCATGGGTGGCAGATCGGTAAACTTTGCCATGAAGCGGCGGTCTATCCAGTCTTTCCAGCGCCACACCAGGGCACCATCAAACTGCACGTCACCGCGCGAGGCGACCGCGTATTTGTCACCGGTACTGATCAGGGCCAGCCATTTCTTCTGGGGATGGAAATCCCGGGGCGCTTTACCCAACGCCAGGCGCTTCAGATTATCGGCCAGAGGCGGCCCTTGGCGCACTGCAAAAACACCGGCTTTTTCCCTTGGGTGATTAACCACATTGGCAATATCACCCGCGGCAAAAATGTTGTCGTCGTTTTCAACCTGGAGTGTGTCACGCACCCGCAGGAACAAACCATCATCCAGCGCCAGGCCGGTTTCCGCCAACCAGGCGGGCCCGCCGGCCCGGGTTACCCAGAGCACTTCGTCTGTTTGCAGTGTGTCACCAGTGGCCGTGCGCAAGAGCCCTTCGCTGACTTTTTCTACCGGCGACCCCAGATGCAGCTTTATGCCGCGATCCGAGAGGGTTTTACGGAACACTGACCGCACTTTGGCATTGTGTGTGGGGAGAATCTCGTTCGCCGCATCAAACAGATGAAAATGCAGTTGATCGGAATTCCGCCCCCTCTGTTCAAGCTCGTTTTTCAGGCGATACTGCATTGCCAGAGTCAGTTCCACACCACCTGCGCCGGCGCCGACCACACCTACCGTGAGTGGGCCGTCATGGTTTTCAATGCGGGAGAGCAGGGCGAGCCAGCGATTGTTGAAACCCGTTATCGGCTTTACCGGTACAGCGAACTCCGAGGCGCCTTCAACTTCGTTCACTCTGGGTGAGGAACCAATATTGATGGACAGTATGTCGTAGGGCACATCCGGGCGGCCTTTGCAGGTCACGCGCTTGGTGTTGCGATCAATACCTGTGGCCTCGGCCCGGTAAAAACGGGCGCCGGCAAACTCCGCAAGACGGCTGAGGTCGATGTGAACATCGTCGTAGCTGTAATGTCCTGCCACGTAGCCTGGCAGCATTCCGGAATAGGGTGTGTGGGTATCGCGGCAGATGAGGGTCAGGCGCACGCCGGGCACCGGTTTCATTGCAAACCGTTTGAGTACTCCGACGTGGCTGTGCCCACCGCCAATCAGGACTATGTCCCGTAAAACAGGCTGGTCGGGCGTTCGCATCAGTTGATTTTCTTGGCTTCTGCTGAGAGTTGGTCAAACCCCTTGATGTTTGAGAAGGCATTCAGCTTTTCCTGGTCTGCCTCCGACGGATTGGCTATCTGGTCGATGGAAGTGATGCCTGCATCTTTCATTTTCCTGGCAGTGGCTGGCCCTATGCCTTTAACCAGGGTGAGATCGCTTCTATCGACAGGTTTCTTTTCCCGGGCAGCAGCTGCCTTCTTCCTGGCCGGTGCTTTGTCAGAAGCGGCTTTTTTTGCAGCGGGCTTCCTGGCAGGCGCTGCAGGCTTTTTCTTCAGTTCTTTTTTACTCTCTTTTTCAGCCTTGCGAATGTCCTCTTTCGAGGCCACACCCAAACGTTCGAGTATGCTGGACTGAAGTTCGTGGAATTCTTCCAGGCGACGCTCGAATTCATCATAAAAGCGCTTGGTTTCGCGCTCCCGAAGTTCATCGATTTCTTTCAGAAGCTTGCGAAGCGGATCCTGAACCTGGTGCTGCAGGGTTTCGAACTGCTTCATTGCGTCACTGATCAGACCTTCAATCTGACTCGACGTTTTCTCAAATTCCTTGTTGACCTTCTTTACGATCTTATCAACGCTCGATTTGGCTTTCTTTGCCATTGGGTTGTCTCCTTGCAGACAGGTAGAACGGATAAAAGTAATCAGGCCATTTGCCGCAATCCCGGCATGGAACCTGAGGAGCGTCGTGATTTCAACGACTGCTTTTTGGAAAGCACCTCTCTGATACGACGCAGTTTCTCTTCAATGGCCTTGTCGCTATCAGAGTTCAAATCAGAAAAATCAATTGAGTAGAAGAAGTTGCTACAGTGTTTTCTGCGCTCTGTGATAAGCCCCGGTACCTTCTCCGCACGAATTTCGTCGAACGGCATATCCATGATCAGGTCAAGTACAATGGTATCGCCGGGGTTGAACAGTTTGTCAGTCTTCATTACGCATCCGTAGGCGTCCAGTTCAAAAAGCGCGGCTTCTACCTGTTCCCTGCGGAACAGGCCATGCCGGAATCTGAAACGGGCAACAAGATCGGGCAACGCTTCCTTCATGAATACTGAGTCTCTTCTGGAGCTGGCTTGATATTGATTAAACAATAGACACTGACCGCAGGTTATGCAATATCGTCAATACACTACGATAGCCCTTTGACGCTGTACTTCAACACTTAACGGGTGATAATTTCATACATGTCAATTCTGCGGTCTTTAAGGTTGGTTACCGACCCCTCGTTGCGCACCAATGTAAGCTTTTCGAGGTCCATGTCCGAGAACATGATCATCTCGGTATTGGGCGTTGTCTCTGCCATCACTGCATCGTGGGGAAACGCGAAATCGGATGGCGAGAATACTGACGACTGGGCATATTGCACGTCGAGGTTTTCCACCTTTGGCAGGTTCCCGACACTGCCGGTGATCACCACATAACACTCGTTTTCAATGGCCCGGGCCTGGGCACAATGACGAACCCGCAAATAGCCGTTTTTGGTGTCGGTCCAGAAGGGCACACAGATGATGTCGACTTCATTGATCGCGGCAATACGACCCAGCTCCGGGAATTCGATGTCATAACAGATGAGAATCGCAACCCGCCCGGAATCCGTATCAAAGACTTCAAACTTGTTTCCGCCCTCAACCACCCAGTCCCTGCGCTCGTGGGGCGTAATGTGAATCTTGCGTTGCTCGTCCACCCGGCCATCGCGGTGACACAGGTAAGACACATTGTAAACCCGGTCATTCTCAAGCAGCGGCATGGAGCCGGTGATGATATTGATGTTATAGCTCACCGCCATATCAGACATTCTGTCCCGGAACTGCTGGGTAAAACCGGCAAGAAAGCGGATAGCGCGAGTCTGATCCACCTGATCGGTCAGCCCCATCAGAGGCGCGTTGAAAAACTCCGGGAAGAGCGCAAAATCGCTCTTGTAATCAGATAATGCGTCCACGAAGTACTCAACCTGTTCCAGCACTTCTTCAACCGAACCAAACTCACGCATCTGCCATTGCACCGCGCCCATGCGGACCTGGGTTTTCTTTTCGTTCAGTACCGAAGAGGGTGGGGTATACAGAATGTTCCGCCATTCCAGCAGGGTTGCATACCCCAGGGATTTCTCATCCTCCGGCAGGTACTTGTGCATCAACCGGGTAACCCGGAAATCATTGGACAGCTGGAAGCTCAGAATCGGATCGTAAATATCCTTGCGATCAACCCGGTCAATGTATTCCGCAGGCGAATACTGATCCGAATATTTCCAGTAACCGGGAATACGGCCTCCGGCGAGAATCGCACGCAGATTCAGAGAACGGCAGAGTTCCTTACGGGCTTCGTAAAGACGCCGGCCCAGCCGGTAGCCCCGGTATTCTGGATGAATAAACACATCGAGCCCATACAGGGAATCACCGTTCGGGTTATGCCAGATCTGCTCATTGCGAAGAATCAGATCGTCATAGGTGTGAGGGTTACTGAACCGCTCGTATTTAACAGAAACCGTAAGGGCAACGGCAACCAGCTGATTATTGTCCTCGATGCAGATCTGCCCGTCCGGGAACTGCTCAACCAGGGCCTTGATGGTATCTCTTGGCCAGGCTCCCCCTATGTCGTCATACACGCGATCCATCAGTACCTGAAGCTGCTCATAATCATCAAGCGTCAGGTTGCGGAGATTCAAATGGAGTTCTTCATGGGCCATTCAGTGAGGCTCCTGTATGGCGGTATTTTGGGTTTCTCGACCAAGTTTATCAGAAGGTATGAAAGAGTTGGCACAGGTAGCGGGAAAGCCACGAAAGAAAAGCCGGGTATACGCAATGTAGCGGCTCCGCTGGAGCCTCACTCACTGGCTCAGCAATTCAAGCCGCCGGCGCAGATTCTGCAAGGTCTGGCGCCCCAGGTTATCCGACTCTCCACTCAGGAACGGATTGTCCAGAGCAATAACGGTGCGCTTGTCGAGGTTCAGGTCCTCTGCTGCCGTACCGTAAAACTGCTCGAGGAAAGCCCCGAAACTTCCGTCCCGGATGGCCCGTTCCATTCCAAGCTGTAACCTGTGCGCGGTTAAATGATCTTCCGGCCCCACAAACAGGTACGAAGGCATGGGGTAGGCCAGCACAATGCCGGGTTCCACAACCAGTTCCGGGTCATTTTCGATACGAAGATCATTGGCAACTTCACTGACACCCCGGGCAAAACAGTCGAAGCGCTCGTTTTTCAGCATTCCAAACAGAATTTCATAGCGCGAATGGGTAATTACGGGGATGTTATTTTCTCTGAGAATGTCGGTGTCAGGCCAGTGCACACCCTGGCCGATGCGGATATCTCTGTCCCGAAGATCCGCGAGCGAGTTGATGCCCTCAAACAATGCAAGATTATGCGGCATAACCACACAAACGCGAAAACCCAGCAACCCTCCATCTACCGGAACCGGAATTGCTGTAAGACGTTCTTCCCTCTCTGTGGATGTTGCCAGGTTGGCAATGTCCAGCAAACCATACTCGCCGCGAGCCAGCTCCCGGAGAGCCCGGCCCTGGCTCAATTCACTGCTGCGGAGCAGGCGGAACTCCCCATACTCGGCGGTTTTTGCCAGCGCAAGATTAACCAGCGCATAGATGGCCGGGTTGTCGTAGCTACGGTACCAGAGTACATAGTCCCGGTGCGCCGGGTTTACCGGGGCGGACACGAAGGCAGACGCTTCCGGTGCCGAAGGTGGCCCAACGGTATCGCCCGGTGTGCCGGCGTAAACAGGGCAAACCATTAACAGGCTGCCAGCGAGCCCCGGCAGCAGTGCAGTCATTGCATGCCTGCAGGCATGTTTAAATCCGTGTATGAGAGCTGCGAACATGTTGCAACTTCCGAATCCTTTTGACTGGCTTGTCCGAATCAGTTCCTGCGGGCAGAAAACTGGCCAAATGGGTGCTGCATATGAAGTGAACCGCCTCTACTTTAGACCAGAAAACGGCCAGAGAAAGGAGAATCTTTCAAAATAATGTAAAAGAGTGTTGCGATGTGTATGGGGCGCTGCAATCATCCGCTTCAACCTGTAATGTACCCCCAGGCTCAGGAGCTGAATTATGGCGTTAATCGACAGTATTATTGGTGTAACAGGGCAGTGGATCTCCAACACAAATCCCGCGGCCACGCTGGCGCAACCGGTTGAATGGCTGAAGAAAACCGGAGGTTATGCGGCGGTTAATCGCATCATAGGGCTGTCGATCCCGTTTGCACCGCGCAACCGGTTCAGTGTGGAAGAGGTGCGCCCCGGATACGTGCGGGCGCGCATCCAGCTCAAGGGCAATAAAAACCACTTTGGCAGCCTGTACGCTGGCGCTTATTTTCTTGTGGCGGAAATTCCTGGCGGGGTACTGACGCTGTTTGATCTTGGGCCGGCGTACACGCCAATCCTGAAAGAAATGACGCTGCAGTTTCTGCAGCCTGCGAATACGGATGTCACCGTGGAGTTTTCCCTTTCTCCCGAAAACGTGACAGCCATTCGTGCAGATGCCGATGCCACGGGTCGGGCAAAGTTTACGCTTGAGGGTGAGTTGCGGGATATGCACGGTAACCATGTTGCGACCTCCATTGCGCACTACCGGGTTCGCAAAAAAGGGTTCCAGACGGCAGCGTAAATCTGGCCGGTGAGCCGCGCTCAGGCCTCAGTCCAGCCCCGCAAGGGTGGCGAGGAAGATCTCGCCGTATTTCTCCAGCTTTGCAGCGCCCACACCACTGACTCCCGCCAGCTCATCAAGGGTTTTGGGTTTGCGCTCAAGCATGTCAAACAGGGTGGTATCGTGGAAGATCACGTAAGGCGGCACACCTTGCTGATCAGCGAGCTCTTTCCGGCAGGCTCGAAGTGCCTCCCAGCCGGCATGATCGGTAATCTGGTCTTTGATCGCGCTGCCGGTTCGTCGGCCAGAAGAACGCCCCGCTGACTTTTTGACCACCGGGTCTTTGCGCAACTTTACCGTTTGTTGCCCTTTCAGTAGTGGTCTGCATTGCTCTGTAAGCTGAAGCGCGCCATACCCCTCGGGGTCTGCACGCAGGTAGCCGTTAGCCACCAGTTGCCGGAACACCGACTTCCACTCGTTAACTGAGAGTTCAGTGCCTATGCCGTAGGTTGAGACTTGGTGGTGTCCGAATTGCAGCACCCGTTCGTTCTCCGAGCCCCTCAAAACGTCAATCAGATAGGTAACACCGAACCTTTGGCCGGTGCGAAATACGCAGGACAATGCCTTCTGCACAGCTACCGTTCCATCCCAGGTTTCGGGGGGAACAAGGCAGGTATCACAGTTGCCGCAGGGGTTATCCAGTTTGTCGCCGAAATAATTGAGCAGAACCTGCCGGCGGCACCTGGTGACTTCACAAAGGCCCAGCATGGCATCCAGCTTTTGCCGCTCGATGCGTTTAAAGTGATCGTTACCCTGAGAGGCTTCCAGCATTTGCCGCAGTTTGATGACATCCTGAAGGCCATAAACCATCCAGGCTGTTGACGGTTTGCCATCGCGCCCGGCACGCCCAGTCTCCTGGTAATAGGCTTCCAGACTTTTTGGCAGATCAAGATGCGCAACGAAGCGCACATCAGGCTTATCGATACCCATGCCAAAGGCAATGGTGGCTACAATAATCACGCCATCTTCCCGCAGGAATCGCTCCTGATGGTTAGCCCGATCAGCCGCAGGAAGCCCGGCATGATAGGGCAAAGCCGTATAACCGTTTTGCATCAGCATCTTTGCGGTGGCATCGACTTTATTACGGGACAGGCAGTAAACAATGCCGCAATCACCTTCATGTTCTGCTTTTATAAAATCCAGCAACTGTTTGTTTGCATTGGTTTTTGGCGCTATCCGATACTGGATGTTCGGGCGATCAAAACTGCTGATGAAATGCCGGGCTTCAGTGAGGGAGAGCCGTTCAGCAATTTCTTTACGGGTGCGTTCATCGGCGGTCGCGGTTAAGGCAATCCGGGGAACCTCCGGGAATTCGCTGGCCAATACCGCAAGCTGCAGATAATCGGAACGGAAGTCGTGCCCCCACTGGGACACGCAATGCGCTTCGTCGATGGCAAACAAAGAAATGGACGCACCATGCAACAGCTCAAGGGTGCGCGGCTGTATCAGCCGCTCCGGAGCACAATAAAGCAGATCCAGCTCGCCTGTGCTCAACGCATACTCAGTTGCCCGGGCCTGTTCAAAATCCATGGTGGAATTCAGGAACGCCGCCCGCACGCCCAGCTCGCGCAGCGCCGCAACCTGATCCTGCATCAATGCGATCAACGGGGAAATAACAATGGCGGTGCCAGAACGGACGAGCGCCGGAACCTGATAGCACAGGGATTTGCCTCCACCCGTTGGCATGAGTACCAGGGCATCTCCACCGCGGACCACTTCATGGATGACCTCGCCCTGCAGTGGCCGGAAGGATTCGTAACCAAACACTTCATGCAAAACCGCCTCAGGGCTTCTGCCCGAGGTTGTGGGCCGCTCTGCCAAAAGCTGATCGAAGTCCTGATCGGGGTGCATAAAATAATCGGCTCATCGTTAGGCTGGGGTGAAAACTGTCGGAATAAATGGCCGAACAAAGCACTGTTTCGGCGCGGTGAAGGATCATACCAGATTTTGTGTGCCTAATGGTTTGCAGGTGTGCTTTAGGGAGGCAAGGGCAGGGAAGAAACGTTACAATACCGCGGTTTAAAACTACCGTTTTACGGCTCACCATAATTTTTCAGACAAGAACAGGGCATGCATGCAGGAATTTGACGCCATCCGTCCATACTCGGACGAAGAAACTGGCCCGGCGATTCAACGACTGGTTAATGACAAGGAATTTCTGGACATGGTCGGCCGCTTCAAGTCGCCGGCACTGGCGCACTGGGCCCCGGCTTTTCTGCGCTTCTTTACCCGCCGCTGGTTAGTAAGCCGCTTTGGCCATTTTACCCGGGTGGACGATCTGCAGGCGGGATTGTCCGGCTATATTGGTGACCTTATAGAGAACACCACCACCCGTGTAACGACAAGCGGCGTGGAGAATTTGAGTAAGCAGGGGGCTTACCTGTTCATATCCAACCACCGGGACATTGTGTTTGACCCTATGCTGGTCAATTACCTGCTGTTCCGGAACGGCCTGCGAACTACCCGTATAGCCATTGGCGACAACCTGCTGGCCAACCGTGTGTTTGCGGAAATGATGCGGCTCAACAAGAGCTTTATCGTACGCCGTGACATGACCAGCCCGCGGGAAATGCGGGATGCCTACATTACGCTCTCCGGCTTTATCAACCACAGCATCGCGAACAACGAAAACATCTGGATAGCCCAGCGCGAGGGGCGCGCCAAAGACGGCCTGGATTTCACCGACCCCGCTATCATCAAGATGTTTTACATGAGCTGTAAAAAAAGCGGACTGAGTTTTGCCGAGGCAATGAACAAGCTGCGCATTGTTCCGGTTTCCATCTCCTACGAATACGATCCCTGCGACAAGGACAAGGCCCGCGAACTGGAGACCAAAGCTCGCGCAGGCAGCTACAAAAAAGCAGAAGGTGAAGATACCGAACAAATCATGAAAGGCCTGACCGAGTTCAAAGGCCATGTGCATGTTCACTTTGGCACCCCTATTGTTGATGCGCCGGAAAACCCCAAACAGCTTGCCGCACTGATTGACCGTGAGGTGCATGCCAATTACCGCCTGCACGCCTCCAATCTGGTGGCCTATGAGATGCGTGGCCCCGACACCACAGGTTCTGAGGCGTCTGCAGACGCTCGCACATCTTTTACAGAATCCGTTGCGACCACCGATAAGTTTTCTGCGGAGGACATGCGCGTTGCCCGAGCTGAAATGGAAAAAAGGCTGGAGGCTTGTGATCCGGCAACTCGCCCCTATCTACTGGACATGTATGCCAATCCGGTTCAGACCGCACTGGATGCAATCGCCATACAAAACACTCCGGGTTAACCCGGGCAATCCCTTTTATACAACGAGGTAATGCGTGCAGGACCTGCAATATATTGAACTGGAAACCCGGGCAAACCCTACAGCTGCTGTTATCTGGCTGCATGGCCTCGGTGCCAGTGGCCACGATTTCGAACCTGTAGTGCCGGAACTTGGTTTGCCCGATGACGCTGCCGTTCGTTTTATTTTCCCGCACGCTCCCAATATACCGGTTACCATCAACGGCGGCGTCACCATGCCTGCCTGGTACGATATCAAAGCCATGGATATCGACCGCATCGTGGATACTGGCCAGCTGATGGATTCGGCGCGGGCCGTAGGCAAGCTGGTTGAACGGGAAATTGAGCGGGGTATCCCCTCAGAGAATATTATTATTGCCGGCTTTTCCCAGGGTGGGGCGGTTGCCTATGAGCTTGGCCTGAGCTATCGAAAGACGCTGGCGGGTATCCTGGCACTTTCTACCTATTTTGCCACTGCAAAAACGGTGCAGCCCTCGGAAGCCAACGCGGGCATTCCGATCAATGTGTACCACGGAACCTTTGACCCCATGGTTCCGGAAGCGCTTGGGGTTCGTAGCGTGGAAACACTCAGGTCAATGGGCTACGAACCGCACTACATGACCTTCCCCATGGAACACAGCGTGTGCCTTGAGGAAATTCAGGACATCGGGCGCTTCATTCGCAAGCACGTGCTCTGATTCGCTACCAGCCGCCGTGCTCAGACCCAGAGCATGGCGCCCATTTCCAACGGGTGGGTCAGAGCTTCGTGGTAGGGATACATCCTTAACCGCAGGGTTTGCAGCCCCGGGTAGGATGGGCGAAGCTGGGTGGCGAATACGGTTTTGCCGTCTTCATCGTCCTCCTTTTCCAGCAAAAAACAGTTAGGCGCCAAGCCATTGTGCGTCCCGGTGCATTCCGGTGTTACCAGGCACTCCACCCGAACATCGGCTGCAGTCAAACCATTAAGTGTGGCCTCAACTCTTAATTCGACGGTCTCATCGTAGGCGCACTGGCTCTCCACACAGCCCTGTACATTCAGTGTAACTTCCGGCCATGCTTCGCGTACCCGCGCTTTCCACTCTGCAAGTTCAGCAGCGAGCTTTCCGTTGTCGGCCATCAACTGCCGGCCCTGACGAGTGGCTGGTTGGTAGTAGTTGCTGACGTAATCCATCACCATGCGTTCGCTGTTAAATCTTGGGGTGATGGTTTTCATGGAAGCCTTGGAGCGCTTTACCCAGCCGGCAGAATAACCTTGCGAGGCCCGAGCGTAATACAGCGGAACCACCTCATATTCCAGCAGGTCCAGAAGGTCGCGAGCCTCTTCCACATTGCGGAATTCCGGGTCCAGATCGATATTGCGGGGCGTTATCGCCCAACCGTTCTCGCCGTTATAACCTTCACCCCACCAGCCGTCGAGAACACTGAGGTTCAGCGCGCCATTAAGGGCCGCTTTCTCACCGGATGTACCGCTGGCTTCCTTCGGGTATTCCGGAGTGTTCAGCCACACGTCCACACCACTGAGCAAGCGGCGAGCCATAGCCTGGTCGTAATCCTCCAGCAATATCAAATGCCCCATCAGAGAAGGTTGCATGGACAGGTCGTGCACTACTTTTATAAGTTGCTGTCCGGGGCTGTCCTTGGGGTGAGCCTTACCGGCAAAGACCAATACCACCGGGCGGTCGGGATCGGTCAGAATTTTCTCCAGGCGCTCGAGGTCTGAAAAAATAAGCGTTGCACGCTTATATGTGGCAAAGCGACGGGCAAAACCAATAACCAGAGGATCTTTATCCGTTGTGGTCAGTTGCCTGGCCATTCGCTCTGTTACTGAACGCCCGGTGCCGTTTCGGCTGTGCTGGCGCTTTAGGCGGCGCACCACAAAGTCACTCATTTGTTCTTTGAGAGCCTTGTGCACACTCCAGTAATGGTAATCGGGGATTTGCTCAATGAATTCCCAGAATTCCGGATTTCTCAGTTCACTTTTCCAGTTGGGCGCCTGAATATCGAACAGGCTGGACCACTCCGGTGCAAGGAACGTTGGTACATGCACACCGTTGGTGATGTAGCCAAGCGGGTTTTCATCAGGTGGGATCTGGGGCCAGATATCACCTTCCATTTTCGCGGCAACGCTGCCATGAATACGGCTGACGCCATTGTGGAAGCGGGAGCCGCGCAGGCCCAGGCTTGTCATGTTGAAAGCATCCTGGCCGGGCTTGATGCCCATTGCAAAGACCTTGTCGAAATCAAGACCGGACTCTTCCAGCCAGGCACCCAGTGCATGCTCAACCAGTTCGCGCGGGAATACATCATGGCCAGCGGCTACCGGTGTGTGCGTAGTGAACAGAGTGGACCCGGCCACCGCTTCCAGAGCCCCTTCAAAACTCAGGCCCTCATCCATCACCCGACGGCAGCGTTCGAGTATCTGAAAGGCTGCGTGCCCCTCGTTGATGTGCCAGGCCGTAGGGTGGAGGTCAAGGGCCTGCAACACCCGGGCTCCGCCGATACCCAGCAGCATTTCCTGGAAAATCCGTGTGGATTCATCCCCGCCGTAGAGCCGGTGCGTCAGGTTACGGTCCTCGGCATTGTTTTCGTCGGTGTCCGAATCAAGAAGGTAGAGACGAATATGCCCGACCCGCGCCTCCCATACTCGCGCAACGATGTTGCGACCGGGGAAGGGAACGGATACCCGGAGCACCTTGCCGTCCTTCTCTGCCAGCCTGATTGGCAGTTCATCACTGGAGTGGGACTGATACCTGGCAATCTGCTGGCCCTGGGCACCGATACTTTGAATAAAGTAACCCTGGCAATACAGCAGGCCAATGGCAACAAAGGGCAAGCCCAGGTCGCTGGCAGCTTTACAATGATCACCGGCGAGGATTCCGAGGCCGCCGGAATAGATCGGAAAACTCTCGTGAAAGCCAAACTCTGCACAAAAGTAGGCCACAAGTGAGGTTTCAGGGTTGAGTTTCTCGGTAACTTCCGGGCCTGGCTCTGCCGCCAGATACGCATCGTAACTGCTCAGCACGCGACGATATTCAGCAAGAAAGGCGCGGCTTTCGATTGTTTCGTTAATCCGTTCCTGAGCAACCCGCCGGAGAAACAGCTTCGGGTTGTGCTCAACTTTTTGCCAAAGGGTAAGGTCAATCCGGGCAAAAAGGCCACGGACACCGGGATCCCAGCTGTAAAAAAGATCATTTGCCAGTTCATCCAGGCGTTCCAGAACTTCCGGAATTCTGGGCCGGGCTTCCAGGCGGAATTCAGTGGCCTTATGCATATTGGTCATTACCTCGTGTGCAGTTGTCGACCTTGAGGTGGCTTGTTAATTCGCCCCGGGTGCTCTCTCAGCCATTATGCCGAGATACAGATCACCATAGCTTTGTGCTCTGTGTTTCCATGAATAATCACCAGACATGCCATTGTGCTGCAGCCGGCGCCAGGATTTCGGTTTTTTCCGGCAATCCAGGGCCCGTTCAATAGCCCCGAGAAAAGATGCCGCCGTGGCCTCCTTGAAACAAAAGCCGTTTGCCTTGCCTGGCCCCTCATCGGCGTAATCGAAAACCGTATCCCGCAGGCCGCCAACGGCGTGAACCACCGGCAATGTGCCATAGCGCAAACTGTACATCTGGTTCAGACCACAGGGCTCGAAACGTGATGGCATCATGAACAGATCACATCCGGCAGTAATGCGATGTGACAAAACTTCGTCATAGGCCAGAGTCAGGGACACCTGTTCTGGCCATTGCAGAGCCAGCGCCTTTAAAGGCTCTTCATAGCGGCGGTCTCCGGAACCAAGAAGCGCGAACTGACAGCCCCGCTCCAGCAACGGGGGCATAACGGCCACCAACCAGTCCAGCCCTTTCTGCTCCACCATGCGCCCGATAAATCCCAGCAAGGGGGCTTTTACTGGTTTCAGGCCTAGCTGCTGTTGCAGGTTCGCTTTGCAATAGGCTTTGTTTTTCAGTTGCCCGATGCTGTAGTGGCATTCCAGGCAGTCATCATCCTCGGGGTTCCACAACCGTGTATCAATGCCGTTAAGAATGCCGCATAGCTTGTCCTGGCGGTGCCTCAACAGCCCATCCAGCCCACAGCCGTATGCCGGTGTCTGGATTTCCCGGGCGTAACCGGGGCTTACCGTAGTTATCCGGTCGCCGAACACCAGGCCACCTTTGATAAAGGACATCTCGCCGTGGAATTCCAGCTCATGCATGTTCCAGAGAGAATCTGCCAGGCCGAGGGCGCGGAAGATTTCCTGCGGGAAAAGCCCCTGATAGGCGAGGTTGTGAATGGTAAATACCGTGCCTGGCCGGTTCTGCTGATGCTCCAGAAATACCGGAATCAGGCCGGTTTGCCAATCATTACAATGCACGATATCCGGCACCCAGGAAATATCTGCCTGGCCCAATGCCATCAATGCTGCGACCCGGCAAAACAGCTCGAAACGCTGGGCGTTGTCCCACCAGTCTTCACCTTTGCTGTTCTGATACGGGTTCCCAGCTCGATCAAACAGAGCAGGGCAGTCCACCAGCCATAAGGTTACAGAAGTGCCCGGCAGCCGGGTTTGCAGAAGATTGACACTATGATGCCCAATCTGAAGCCGGGCTTTGCACAGAGCGCTTTCATTACGTGCCGCCTCCATGGCGGCGGGATACCCGGGCAGAATAATGTGCACATCGTATCCGAGGCGACAGAGGGCTTCGGGCAGGCTTGCGGATACATCGGCCAGGCCTCCGGTTTTGACCAGCGGAAACACCTCACTGGTTGCATACAGTATCCGGATCATGCCCCTGGCTCCCGTGCTCCTGCCATTCCCGTTTCGTTGAGTATAATAGCGCCCAGGGGTGGCAAGGTGAGCTCAATCGACCAGTCGCGATTCATCCAGGGTTGGCCACTGGCCTGAATCGGGTATGGGTTGCCGAGATTGGAGCCACCGTAGTATTCGGAATCGGAGTTGAATATCTCTCGCCAGACACCTCCTGATGGCACGCCAATTCTGTAGTGGTGCCGGGGAATGGGCGTAAAGTTGACCACCACAACCAGGACCTGCCCCTGGGACTGGCGTAGAAAACTGATTACCGACTGGGGCGAATCGTGGCAGTCGATCCATTCAAAGCCCTCAGGCCTGTGGCTTTGACCATGGAGGGATGTTTCCCGGCGGTAAAGGCCATTGAGGTCCTGGACCAGGCGCTTGATACCCTGGTGCTCCGGGTACTGCAGTAATGCCCAGTCCAGTTCCCGTGCCTCACTCCACTCACGGCGTTGACCAAATTCCCCCCCCATGAAGAGGAGTTTTGCGCCGGGATAGGTGTAGAGATAACTGAACAGCAGCCTTAAAGAGGCTCTCTGCTGCCACTCGTCACCGGGCATTTTATTGATCAGGCTGCTTTTACCGTGCACCACTTCATCGTGGGAAAGCGGCAACAGGAAGTTTTCCGAAAAGGCATAGATCAAGCCGAAGGTGAGCTTGTCGTGGTGATACTGGCGGTAAACCGGGTCCTGCTGAAGGTAATCCAGCGTGTCGTGCATCCAGCCCATGTTCCATTTGAGATTGAAACCGAGCCCGCCAATTTCCGGCGGCCGGGTTACGCCGGGCCAGGATGTGGATTCTTCAGCACAGATCAGGGTCCCCGGGTATCGGCTCTGGCAAACCTGATTCAGTTCGCGCAGAAAATCGATAGCTTCGAGGTTTTCGTGGCCGCCATAAGCATTGGGGACCCATTCACCCTCTTTGCGGGAATAATTGAGATAGAGCATTGACGCCACAGCATCCACGCGCAATCCATCCATGTGGAAAGCATCAAGCCAATACAGGGCGCTGCCGATAAGAAAATTCCGCACTTCATGGCGACCGTAATTGTAAATCAGTGTGCCCCAATCCTGGTGCTGACCTTTGCGTGGGTCTTCATGTTCGTAAAGCGCCGAGCCATCAAAACGGGCGAGGGCGTGGCTGTCAGTAGGAAAATGGCCTGGCACCCAATCCAGAATGACGCCAATGTTGTGGCGGTGGCAAAGATCGATCAGGTAGCGCAGGTCGTCGGGCGATCCGAACCGGCTGGTAGGGGCAAAGTAGCCGGTGGTCTGGTAGCCCCAGGATTCATCAAGAGGATGTTCGGTTACCGGCAATAACTCGATGTGCGTGAACTGCATTTCCAGTACATAGGGCACCAGTTGCTCGGCCAGCTCGCGGTAGTTCAACCAGCGCCCTGAACCATGATGGCGCCAGGAAGCCGCATGAACCTCGTAAATCGATATGGGCGACTGCTGCCAGTTCCAGTTTCCCCTGCGTGAGAGCCAGTCTTCATCACTCCACCGGAAATTCCCACGCTCTGTCACGACCGAGGCAGTTGACGGACGCTGTTCAAATAGCTGGCCATAGGGGTCGCTTTTCAGCAAATGTTGGCCCGATGCCGTGGTAATACAGAATTTGTAGAGCGCACCTGGTTGCAGTTCCGGAACAAACAGTGACCAGACCCCTGTTCCTTCATGGGGAATCATGTTGTTGCTTCCGATTTGCCATTGATTGAAGTCACCCACCACACTCACGCCCCTGGCGTGAGGTGCCCAGACAGCAAATCCGACGCCGTTAATATCGCCCAGCTTGCAAGGTTGGGCTCCCAACACGTTGTATATGTGCCAATGACGGCCTTCGCCAAAAAGCTGAAGATCAAAGTTGCTGACGGTGGGGCTTTGCATAAATCACACAGACTCCCTGAGAGACAGGTTCAGTTGGGCAATATTCGCCCCGTTTAAATAACCCGTTCGAATTTGACACTGCGATTTCGTGATAGTGATCTAATATTGTTAGGGTAGTCGAAGTTGGCGCGGAATTCTTTGATTACGCAGCACAAAAACATACAAGAAACCTCTGGGTTTTCAGGGAGAACAGCTATGCACACGGCCAAACGTTATGTCAGCCGGCTGACCCGGAACACTCTCGCACTGGTTCTTGCCGGAGGGCGGGGCTCCAGGCTCCATGACCTTACCAAATGGCGCGCAAAGCCGGCCGTTCCCTTTGGTGGAAAATTCCGGATCATCGATTTTCCACTGTCGAACTGCATTAACTCGGGCATCAGCCAAGTGGGCGTGATTACACAGTATAAGTCCCATTCGCTGATGCGTCATATCCAGCGCGGCTGGGGCTTTCTTCGTGGCGAGATGGAAGAGTTTGTAGAGCTGCTTCCAGCACAGCAGCGGATCGAAACCTCATGGTACGAGGGTACGGCCGACGCTGTATTGCAGAATCTCGACATCATTCGCAGCCATCGGCCCGAATACATCCTGATTCTTGCCGGTGATCATGTTTACAAGATGGACTATGGCACCATGCTTGCCGCGCACGTTGAGAGCGGGGCTGACATCACCGTTGGCTGTATTGAAGTGCCCATTGCAGAGGCCAGCGCATTCGGGGTTATGTCTGTTGATGACGAACTGCGCATCACAGAGTTTGTCGAAAAACCCGACCACCCCCAGCCCATGCCTGGTAAACCGGGCACAGCGCTTGCGTCCATGGGTATTTATGTATTCAGTGCTCAGGCTTTGTTTGATGAACTGATTAAGGATCATGAGCTGGCAGACGGCTCATCCCACGATTTTGGCAAGGATATCATCCCGTCGGTCATCAGGCGTCTTCGGGTTATGGCCTTTCCATTTCGTGACCCGATACAGGATAAGCCGGCCTATTGGCGCGATGTTGGAACTATTGATGCGTTGTGGCGAGCAAATCTTGAACTGATCGGTGTGAGCCCCGAACTCAACCTCTATGATTCAAATTGGCCAATCTGGACCTATCAGGAGCAGTTACCCCCCGCCAAATTCGTTTTCGATGATGACAATCGCCGTGGTACAGCCGTGGATTCGATGGTGGCGGGTGGCTGTATTGTGGCCGGCTCCCTGGTACGACATTCCCTTCTTTTTTCGAAGGTTATCGTGCACTCTTACAGTAACATATCAGATACTGTTATCTTCCCGGATGTGGAGATTGGTCGCCACTGCGAGATCCGCAACGCGGTGCTTGACCGGGGCTGCAGTATCCCGGATAACACTCGAATCGGTTTTGATGAAGCAGAAGATCGGCGCCGGTTCCACGTTTCACCAACCGGCATAGTTCTGGTTACCCCGGAAATGCTTGGACAGGATTATCCCCATGGACTCTGAACTCAAGACACCCGTGGTTCTGTGCTGGCATATGCACCAGCCAAGCTATCAGGACTCGTGCACCGGGGAATTCCTGTTCCCCTGGGTGTATCTCCATGGCATCAAGGATTACAGCGACATGGTCGCCCACCTTGAACGCCAGCCAGGCGCGCGAGTTGTCGTAAACTTTGCACCGACACTGCTGGAGCAGATTGAGACCTACATCCTGCAAATCGAGCAGTGGCGGCATGGTCAGGGAAAAATCGGCGACCCAGTGCTGGCAGCACTGGTTTCGCAAACGCTGCCGGAGGCAGGAACACCCGGTTTTCTGGATCTTATGGAAAAATGCCTTAAAGCCAACCCTGAGCGCATCATCCAGCGCTTTCCCGCGTATGCCAGGCTGGCGGAACTGGCGAAGCTGTACCGCACAACAACCAATCTGCAACCCTATATTGACAACGACTTCCTAGCAGACCTACTGGTCTGGTATCACCTGGGATGGATGGGCGAAACCATCCGCCGTGAAAACCAGCTGATTCAAAGCCTGCAAGAGAAGGGCCAGAAATTTACAATGGAAGACCGGAAGGCCCTGCTGAATGAGATCTTCGGGATACTCTCAAGCATTGGCCCCAGATACCGCAAACTCGGACGTGACGGGCAAATAGAACTTTCAGTGAGCCCTTACAGCCATGCCATGATTCCATTGCTCCTTGATCCGGAATCGGCGCGAGAGGCTTTGCCTGAGATCACGCTGCCGGTCCACGCCAGTTACCCTGGTGCCGAGCAGCAGGTTGACTGGCAACTCCACCATGCAAAAACTGTTTTCGGGCGCTTTTTTGACGTGGAACCGGTTGGTTGCTGGGCATCGGAGGGCGGCTTGAGCCAGGCCACCCTCGGTTTTCTCCACCGCCACGGTTTTCGCTGGACCGGCAGCGGGGATTCCGTGCTTCGCAACAGCCTGGGGCATGCTGCTGTCGATTCCGGCGACGGAGACGATATGAATGGAGAGGGCAGTCTTCATCAGCCTTATACTTTCGGAGAGTCCGACACCACTGTTTTTTTCCGGGATGATGCGCTTTCCGATCTGATCGGCTTCACCTATTCGGACTGGCACGCCGAGGATGCTGTTGCGGATCTTGTTGGTCACATGGAAAACATCGCCGGATCCGGCAAGCCAGGAACAGTGATCTCAATCATAATGGACGGCGAAAATGCGTGGGAATACTACCCCGAGAACGGGTTTCATTTTTTAGACGAACTTTACCGGGTGCTGACAAACCATCCCCGGTTTGAGCTCACTACCTATAAGGACCTGGTCAATCAACCATTGGCCGAGCCGGTGAAGTTGCCGCACCTGGTTGCGGGAAGCTGGATTTACGGCACCTTCTCTACCTGGATCGGCGACCCGGACAAAAACCGGGCCTGGGATTTATTGTGCGAGGCAAAAATCCACTTTGACCGGGCGATAGACAGCAATACACTCAGTCCCGACCAAGCAGAAGCCGCCAGGCGGCAGCTGGCCCTCTGCGAGGGGTCCGACTGGTTCTGGTGGTTCGGAGATTATAATCCGGCACCGATTGTCCGTGATTTTGAACACCTTTACCGACGTCACCTTGTCAATCTGTATAACCTGATCGGATACCCAGTGCCCGATTCGGTCTTTCAGCCACTGAGCCAGGAGATTGCCGCCAATAAAGTAGCCGCTGAAAGAAGTACCATGCGACGAGGGCATGACAAGGACGCAACACCATGACCCCGGCGATGGGGGGCGATCTGTTTCTCCAGCGGCGAGCCGGCGTTCTGTTGCACCCCACGTGCCTGCAGGGCCGCTGGGGCGTGCTGGGCGCCAGTGCCCGCCATTTTATTGATTTTCTTTCCCGCAGTGGTATGCAGGTTTGGCAGACCCTGCCGACCGGCCCGACCCACGACGATCTTTCGCCTTATCAGTCCCTCAGTGCCCATGCCGGAAACACGAACTTCATCGATCTGGCGGAACTGCTCCCTGCCGACCTGGTTACTTCCGATGAGCTTTCCGGCGTGAGCGGCTCGCAAGCCCGCCGGCATATTTTCGACCTTGCGTGCCAGCGTTTTTTCGATGGTGAACTCACAGGCCAAATTGAACTGACCCATTGCGAATACGATCGGTTCTGCAAAGCAAACGACTATTGGCTAAATGATTTTTGCCTGTTCTGTGCCATCAGGGAATCCCATCCGGGAACCGACTGGCTTGAGTGGCCACCGGAACTCAGGGAAAGAGACCCGCATGCACTGCGGGATTTTGCAGATCACCATCATGCGCCCCTGCGCCGAATCCGGTTTGAACAGTATTTGTTTCACCATCAATGGCAAAAACTACGCGAGTATGCGCGTGCGCGAAACGTGCTGCTGTTTGGAGACATTCCTATTTTTGTTGCCCATAACAGTGCCGATGTCTGGGCGAATCGTGATCTGTTCAAGCTCGACAATGAGGGGCGATCAACCGTGGTGGCGGGTGTGCCACCGGATTACTTCTGCTCTGAAGGCCAGCACTGGGGCAACCCGCTCTATGATTGGGACGCCATGGCGAGAGACGGTTACCAGTGGTGGCTTGAAAGACTGGGCAGCCAGAAACAACAGTTTGATCTGGTCAGGATTGATCATTTCCGGGGGTTGCAGGCCTACTGGGAAATTCCTGCCGACCGGCCCGAACCCCGGAACGGCTATTGGGTGCCAGGTCCTGCAGATGCATTTCTTGAAGCCTGTTTCAGGCGATTTCCCGGGTTACCCCTGGTTGCAGAGAATCTCGGCGTCATCAGTGACGACGTGGAACAACTCAGGCAACGGTTCAACCTTCCCGGCATGACGGTCATACAGTTTGGGTTTGATGGCAGCCCCAACAACCCGCATCTTCTGAAAAACCATCAACCCCGGAATCTGGTCTACACCGGCACCCATGATAACGATACAACTCTGGGGTGGTACCTGAGCCTGGATGAACACATGCGACATTATGTCGCTCAATGCCTGGAACACTATGGCGACGATATGCCCTGGCCAGTTATCCGGGCAGCCTTTGACTCAGTAAGCACGCTGGCCATTATCCCGATGCAGGACCTGTTGGCACTGGGGACTGAGGCCCGGTTCAATACGCCTGGCACACTCACCAATAACTGGGTGTGGCAGTTGGACCAAATGCTGTTATCGGCAGAACTGGCGACCAGAATACGGGATCTGCTCTCATTCTATCGCCGATTAATTTGACTCCCTGTTCACATTTTGACCACAATCAAAACGTAACACCCGGCAGTTGTGGATACTAAAAGAACAATTCACGATCTTCTTCTGTGTCAAGGGGAGGCTAGACATGGAACACCGGCTCAGCAAGCGTATACCGGGTGAACTGAAACTCCTGATTTACAGGCGGGGAATGCCTGTTGCAACAGGGCGCATCAAAGACGCCTCGAAACAGGGGTTGTTCATCAATACGGATTATAACGACATTCAGTTAAACCAGATGCTGGAGGTTGAATTCCGGTTTCCGGGAAACCCGGACAAGCAACTTTGTCGTATCAAAGCACATGTTGTTCGCATGGCGGATGAAGGTTTGGGCGTGGATTTTGGTGAAACCAACCGTGATGCCCTCACAATCTCAAAGCTTGTGCGCTGGCTCAGCGAGCAACGAATAGCCAGCCACTATTTCCCCTCCCTCAGGCGGGCATAGTGGCATTCATTTAAACCTCATACAGGATTCGGCTCGTGACCCTGGCTGCCTATACACCGCGATCTTTGCCAGAGTCACTGGCCGGTCTCATTTCACTTGCACTTGATCTTCGCTGGAGCTGGCACCACGGCGGTGATGTGCTCTGGCGCGCCCTCGATGCGGAAACCTGGGACAGTACACACAATGCATGGCTGGTACTCAACAGCGTTTCTGCCGAACGTATGGCAGAACTTGCCGAGGACCCGGGCTTTCTGAGGCATTACCAGGAGCAGGTCCGGGCTCACGATGCCTTTATTCATGCTGAAACCTGGTATTCAAAGTCTTGCCCCGGAAGCCTCAAAAGCGGTGTTGCCTATTTCTGCATGGAATACGGCCTCAGTGAATGTTTGCCGTTATACAGCGGGGGGCTCGGGGTATTGGCAGGCGATTTTCTGAAAGCTTCCAGTGACCTGGGCGTGCCAGTTATTGCTGTTGGCCTGCTTTACCAGCAGGGTTACTTTCGCCAGGCCATAAACACCGAGGGTGATCAGCTCGAATTTTACCCCTACAACGACCCAACCATGCTGCCGGTTTCACCACTTGCGGGTGAGGATGGACAGTGGTTGCGGATAACAGTGCCCTTTCCCGGGCGGGACATTCGGTTGCGGGCCTGGAAAGCACAGGTCGGACGCTGCCAGTTACTATTGCTCGACAGTAACGACCCACGCAACGAACCCGGAGACCGTGGAATCACCAGCGAACTGTATAATGGCGATCCGGAGAAGCGCTTACAACAGGAAATGGTTCTCGGCATCGGAGGCTGGCGCCTGCTCCGACAGCTCAACATTGAACCGACAATCTGCCACCTGAACGAGGGCCATTGTGCATTCGCACTCATTGAGCGTGCGTTAAGCTGGCAAATTGATCATCAGACTGATTTTGAAACCGCACGCACTGCCAACCGGCCAACGAACCTGTTTACTACACACACATCCGTGGCTGCAGGGTTCGATGTGTTTACCGATTCCCTGATAAAGCTGTATGTGGAGCCCTGGCTCAGGGGTAGCCAGTTAACACCTGAGCGGCTGTTACAGCTGGGAAAGCAGAATGGTTCCAGCGCTGAAGCAACCGGTAACGGGCCTCTGAATATGGCGTGGCTTGCCCTGAACATGAGTGGACGGGTAAACGGCGTCAGCCGAATCCATCAGGAGGTTACAAAAGCTATTCTTCAACCGTTTTTCCCGCGCTGGCCGGCGGATGACATACCGGCAGGGTACGTGACCAACGGGATTCATACCCCGAGCTGGGATTCGCCGGAATCCGACGCTATCTGGACCCGGGCCTGCGGTAAAGATCGTTGGCGGCGCCCGCTGCTGCATACCTGCCCAATGGCAGACATTCCGGATGCGGATCTCTGGGCTATGCGTCTGGCGCAACGCACCCGGCTTATCCACTATCTTCGGAAACGGTTGGCCAGCCAGCATTGCCGGCAGGATACGGTCCACGGCGCCGTTAAAGATCAAGCCGCAGCTTGCGGGTTGCTGCTGGATAACGAAACCCTGACCCTGGGTTTTGCCCGACGCTTTACTGACTATAAACGCCCGGATCTGCTTCTGAAACATGAGGAACGGCTGGTCAGGATGCTCGATAACCGGGACCGCCCGTTACAAATCGTGCTTGCAGGCAAGGCCCACCCCTACGATGAGCGTGGCAAGCAACTGATCAAACGCTGGAAGCAGTTTTCACGTCGGCCTGAAGCACAGGGCAAGGTTATTTTTGTAGAAGACTACGACCTCGGCATTGCCACCCAGCTAGTGCAGGGTGTTGACGTTTGGCTGAATTGCCCGAGACACCCCTGGGAGGCCTGCGGCACCAGTGGAATGAAAGTGCTGGTAAACGGAGGCCTGAACCTCTCGCAACATGATGGCTGGTGGGCTGAAGCCTGGAGCAGCGACGTGGGTTGGGCCATCCGCCCCGGTGCATCCTTTGACGAACTCGAGAACTCCGACAGGTACGATGAAGATGACGCTCTTGAGCTCTATGAGATTCTGGAGCATGAGGTTATCCCGGAGTTTTACCAGGCAGATCAGGATGGGTTACCCCGCGCATGGCTGAAACGTATTCGCGCAAGCATGGACCAATTAACAGCGGCATATTCCGCTAACCGGATGGTGCGGGAATACATCGATGCGTTCTATCTGCCTATGGTGGCTCTGGGCCAGCAACGCACCCCGGAAGTTGCAGCCGGGCTCGTTCGGGAATACTGGGAGATCGACCAGCACTGGCCCAAACTCCGGTTCAGAGCGGTAAACATGGATGAATCGGAAGGCATGCAAACCTACACCGTCGATGTGTACCTGGATGGTGTCGCCGAACACCGGATTGGGGTCGAACTGGTGGCTGAGGAATCGGAATACGGCCCAAGAACCGTTACAGAAATGGCGATGAAGTACGCGCTCAGTGGATCCAGTCATGGGTTTGTCTACCAATGTGCGGTGCCTGCCAGGCCGGAAGGGCACTACACGCCTCGTCTCCGCCTGAAAGACCAACGCCTCAGCCTGCCCATGGAGAACCCGTCAATCGCCTGGCTGAACTAGCTGCGCCAGAAAGCTGGCGAGAACACGATCACTACACTCAGGATTTCCAGGCGCCCCATCAGCATGCCCACCGCCAGGATCCATTTGGCAGCATCAGGCAATGGGCCAAAATTACCTGCAGGGCCAATAATATCCCCGAGACCTGGCCCGACGTTGGTCAAGGCGGTAAGAGCACCGGTCAAAGAGGTCACGAAATCCAGCTGCATGGCGGCAAGAGCCACGGTGATCAGCAACATGCACAGAAGGAAGATAAAGGTATAGGCGATCATCGAAGCAATGATATCGTCACTGACGGCCCGGCCGTTATAATTGCGGGTAAGTACCGCGCGGGGGTGCAGCAACCGGATCATCTGTTCCCGCAGTATGATCAGGGAGAGCTGGAACCGGAAAATCTTCATGCCCCCGGAGGTCGAACCGGAGCAGCCCCCGATAAACATCAGAAAGAAAAACAACACGAAGGCCAGGGGACCCCAGGCTGAGTAATCCTCCGAGGCGTAACCGGTTGTGGTCACAACAGACGTGACGTTGAACAGGGTGGCGATGTAATTGTGGAATGGATCAAACGGAACCGGAGAGACGGCCCAGCGGTAAAGCGTTAAAAGCGCTGGCACAACAAGCAAAATGGTCAGAAACAGCCTGACCTGCTGATCCCTGAATAACACCCCGCGCTGGCCATGGAGTTCCCTTACAAAGAGGAAGAAGGGCAGGCTGCCGATCATCATGAAAAACGACGCTTCCACAAGGATCAGGTTGTTGAACTTACCCATGCTCAGATCCGATGTGGAAAAACCTCCGGTGGCTATGCTGGTCAGACCATGGTTGAACGCATCGAACAGCGTCATGCCCGACAACCAGTATGTGATTACAGCGATAGTTGAAAAGGCAAGGTAAACAAACAAAAGGCCGCGGCTGAGGGTCTTCATTCTTGGAAGGGCCTTGTCTGTCCACTCGGAAGACTCAGTTGCGAACAGCCGCATACCACCAACGCGAAGAAATGGCAGCACGGCCACGAACATGCCGATTATTCCGATGCCACCTATCCACTGCAGAATTGAACGCCAGAGAAGCAGGTCTCTGTCCATGGTATCGAGACCACTGAATACCGTTGCTCCTGTGGTGGTAATACCCGAGGCCCCTTCGAAGAAGGCATCCGCGGCAGAAATGCCATCGTCACTGAGATAAAAAGGAAGGGAGGAGAGCAGGGCGATAATAAACCAGGACGACACAGTAAGGACAAACATGTACCGTGGTTTCAGGTCCCGCGGTTGGCGATATGTGGAAGCTATACCCAGCATGCCAATGCCAAATACAATGGAGGCAGACTCCACGAATGATGCTGCATTCGGCGCTTCCGAGCCGAGCAGTAAAAATACCGGTAGCGTCATGAATATACTTAACAGCACAAACATGAGGCTGACAATGAAAACAACAGGATAGAGGTTTCTCAATGGATGCCCGAACCAGCTGAACCGAGAGAGGCGTCAGAATACCTGCGAGGGAACTCATCCGCAAGGTAACAGACGGCCTGCAGCTTTATTAACCCGGTATTAAAACATCGTCAGCAACCCGCTATTCAGGCCTTTGGATATGGAAAAACCGTGCGGTTTAATGCAGTCTCCTTTTAACAACCAGTCAATCAACCCGGGAACGTAGCGTTGAACCATCTTGCCCACCTGTTTCTTGCTCCCGACTCGCCTGAAGCGCGGGTAGGTAGCATTCTTGGTGATTTTACGCGGAGCATAGATGTGGCTGCGCTCCCGGACCCCGTGAGACTTGGAGTGCGTCATCACCTGGCGGTGGACAGCTACACAGACAAACACCCGAACGTTCTGGCCAGCAAACGTTTGTTTTCCGGTGCGCGCCGCCGGTTTGCAGGTGTGGCGCTGGATATCCTGTATGACCATTTTCTTTTGCACCACTGGTACGAGTTCACTGATGCCGACCAGGACATGTTTATTAACTCGGTTTACGCAGAGCTGATGGATAACGAAAACCTGATGTCACCGGACATGAGCAGAACAACGCGGCACATGGTGTCCCACGACTGGTTTGGATCCTATCGGGACCTGGATAACGTTGGTTATGCCCTGGACAGGGTAGCCGCACGTATACGCTTCCGGAATTCCTTTGCTGGCATTATTGACGAAATACGACCAATCCACTCAGAACTGGAAGAGCATTTCTTATCGTTTTTTCCGGATTTACAAAAGTTTGCAGGAGAAATTGAATGAAGTTTCTGATCCCGCTGTCTCTCATCGCTGCACTGGTTTTGCCTGCAGGGGCAAGTGCAGAAACAGAACCCCAAACAGACGCTCCGGTTCCCGAAACACTGGGCTTCGTGGAATGGGTTGTGATGAACGACACAGGTCTGAGGCTGAAAGCGCGGCTGGATACCGGCGCGAAAACCTCTTCATTGCATGCCGTGAACGTCGAAGAGTTTGAAAAGGACGATCAGAAATGGGTCAGATTCCAGATTCCGCTGGCAGATCACAAGGATCATCCTGCGGAAGGTGACATTGACCACGAAGAAGTCATTCTTGAACTTGAAAGACCGGTCGAGCGCACTGTGCTGATAAAGCGCAAAGGCGCGCCATCCCAGAGGCGGTACGTAGTTATGATGGATTTCTGCATTGCAGGAAGCAGCCATACAACCCAGTTCTCACTGACGGATCGCGGCAACTTTTCCTACCCGGTACTACTCGGTCGCCGGTTCATGAGCGATGACAACATACTGATCGACTCCGCCGACAGCTTTATTGCCAGCAAGGAATGCGAATACATGAGCCTGGAAGAACTGGTTGAGCAGCATCAGGCAAAAATAATCAAGGCTGATGAAACAACCTGATTCAGGTTAAAAAACCAACGCCTCTTTCATAAAGCTCAGGAATTTATGGTTATTGGCGTGGGCAATATTGACCCGCAGGGCCTCATTTCCAACATTACTGGTCAGTTCAAACAGGCGGCTCGGGGCAAGGAATATGCCTTGCCGTGCTGCCTGAACGGTCAGGTTCATGGAATCAACACCCTCCGGTAATGGACACCAGATGTAATAGCCCCCGGTGGGGCTTTCCACTCGATCCAGCCCTATGCCGTGCAGGGCAGACACTGCGTCCATACTGGCATTTGCAACCCTGTCTCTGAGACGTTTCAGATGCCGGCGATAACGCCCGCGAACAATCATTTCATGTACCAGACGCTCGGTAATACCGGAACTGCTCACTACCGTCAGCATTTTGATGTCCGTCAGCGATGCGATAAGCTCCGGACTTGCCGCAACATAGCCACAGCGCAGGCTTGCCGACAGGGTTTTCGAGAAGGTACCCACGTAGATAACACGGTTCAGGGCATCCAGTGACGCCAGGTGTGGTGTCGCTTTGGGTAAGATATCAGCGAACGGATCATCTTCGATGATCACCAAGTCGTACTTTTCCGCCAACGTCAGCAGCCGGTGCATCTTTTGCAGCGACATGGAGGTTCCGGTTGGGTTATGGGCCATCGGCTGAACGAAAAACAGTTTGGGCCTGTGGCTACGAATTTTCTCTTCCAGCATATCCAGATCCGGCCCGTCCGATTGGCGGTTCACACCCACCACTTTCGCTTTCTGGAGCTTGAGCTTACTGAACATGGGGTAGTAGCCAGGGGTTTCGACAAGAACCGCGTCGCCTGCCTGCACAAAATGCCGAACAATCAGATCCAGAGCGTGATTCGCACCAAAGGTCATTAATACCTGATCCGGACTGGTACTGATTGATCGCTCGTTTAATGCGCGGGCTACATCTTCCCGTATTACCTCAAGGCCTTGCGGTCGGCCATATTCAAAATCATCAGAATAGTCAGTCGCGCTGGAGGTTCGCTTAAGGTATCTGCCAATCTCCGAACTTTCCATCCAGGTCGCGGGTAACCGCCCGTCGCCGGCACGTACCTCGTAGTGCTGATTCAGCTGCTCCCGCAACAACGACACCACATCCACCGCCTCAATCACATGCTCGGAACGGGAGATAGAAGGGGCAGGGCTCGCTGACTGCACATAAAACCCGGAGCCGCGGCGAGGGTGAATGTAGCCGGTTGCCACCAACCGGTCGTAGGCGTCGGTAACGGTGTTTTTGGAAACTCCATGGCCTTCTGCCGCTACCCGTATGGAAGGCAAACGGGCACCTGGAAGTAATCGGCCTGACTCAATTTGCTCAATCAGGCTGTTTGCAATTTGTTGTGCGCGAGAAATGCTCACGTTTATATCAACCTCAAAAGTGTACCAGCTATTGGGCTGGTACAGTCCGTGGTACACACCAGCTAACTGTCCCTTGTTGATTCTAATTGCCTGGCCTAGCTTGTACAGGGAGTACTAACAAAATAATGCGGTGGAGTTTTTGACGGACAACGTCGAAGAGCACATAAAAACAATGATGGAGAAAGAGATGAAACTGCACATGAAACCTAAGGCTAGTGGTTGCATCCGGCGTACCATAAGCGGCTTTATAGCTGCGGCGGCGCTCGTTTCAGGGGTGACGGTTGCTGCGGAGCAGCCTACTGTCAACTGGCGCATGCAAGCCCTTTGGGATGCAGGCACCACACCCTACGAATATGAGAAAAAGTTTGTAGAGCGGGTTTCCCAGCTCACAGACGGCAAGTTTACCATCCGGCTGTTCGGCGGCGGACAGTTGGTACCCTCTGCTCAGGCATTTGAAGCGGTTCGTGGTGGTGCCTTCGAGATGATGAAGACCTTCGATGGATACAAGGCGGGCGCTATCCCGACATTTGCTTTCACAAGTACCATTCCTTTTGGTTTCCCGGAATCGGATCAGTATGAAGCCTGGTTCTACGAGAAAGGCGGACTTGAATTTGCACGGGAAGCCTATGCCCAGGCTGGTCTCTTCTACATTGCGCCAACCGTTTATGGTCAGGAGCCGATTCACTCGAAGTTCCCAATAAACAAGCCTGAGGATGTAAAAGGCAAGAAAGGGCGCTTTGTCGGACTTGCCAGCACGGTTATGAGCAAATTCGGTGTTTCCGTTACGCCACTGCCGACGGCTGAGGTATACCAGGCGCTGGAAAAGGGCGTGATCGATTTTGCCGACCGGGGTGACCTGACTGCCAACCTGGAAGCAGGCCTGGGAGAAGTTGCCAAGTACGTCATTGTGCCTGGTTTCCACCAGCCGACGACCGCGACCAGCTATGTGGCAAACCAGAAAGCCTACGACAAGCTCCCAGACTCCTACAAAGCGGCTCTTGAAGTGTCTGCACGGGAAATCTCGGGTTCACTGCGACAGCACATTATCGCGCAGGATGCGATAGCGCTGAAAAAGTTCCAGGAGCAGGGCGTAGAGGTTATCCACCTTGATCCGGCTGTCATAGCCCGAGCCCGGCCAACCGCCATGGAGGCGTGGCAGGAAGCTGCAGGCGATGATGAACTCGCCAACAAGGTACTGCAAAGCCAGATCGACTTCATGAAGGAGCTTGGCCTTATTGAGTAAGGCTCCCGACAGGTGTTCTTTGATCAGCCCGGGCCTGCCGGGCTGATGCTCTCCCATTTGAGGCTTCCTTGTGATGTGTATTCTTGACGGTTACTGCCGAACAATTACGCGAGTGAACCGATGGCTGGCCATTGCCGCATCGTCGCTGGTTTTCATAATGGTCGCCGTGATTTCCTATGAGGTTGTGGCCCGTTATTTTTTCAATGCGCCTACGGTCTGGGCCCTGGAGCTTTCAACGCTACTGCTTGGCCCATACTTTCTTCTTGCGGGGCCGTATTTTCTGCACACCGCCGGTCATGTGAACGTCGACATTCTCTACAGCAAATTCTCGCCACGCTTAGCGGCGATCGCCGATACGGGCATTTACGCCGTGATCGTGCTGATCAGTTGCATACTTGTCTATCAAAGTATTCCGATAGCTCAAAACTCCATCGATTCCGGGGAAACCTCGTTTTCTTCCTGGAACCCGGCTGTCTGGCCCGTAAAAACGCTGATTCCGGTGTCATTCAGCCTGCTGTTGCTTCAGTCCATCGCGGAACTGGTTCATGCAATTCAGCGTATCAGCGGTCGGGAAGAGGCAGGGGTATGAGCTCCACACTTGTTTTCTCCGCCATGTTTTTGTCGCTTCTGCTCCTGTTGTTGAGCGGGATGCCCCTGGCCTTTGTGCTGATCTCACTTGCCGTGTTGTTCACCATTTTATTATGGGGCCTGGACGCGCTGGTGCTGACAGTTTTGCAGACCTACGACGTCATGACATCTGATGTGTTGCTGGCAATCCCTCTTTATGTGTTGATGGCCAGTATTCTTCAGCGTTCGGGAATTATCGAGGCCCTGTACAAGGCGATGGAACACTGGTTCCGGCGCCTGCCCGGTGGCCTTGCGGTCGGGACCATCGCAATTTGCACCGTGATGGCCGCCATGACCGGCATCGTTGGGGCTGCGGTAGCTGCCATGGGGATTCTTGCACTTCCGTCCATGCTGCGTCGTGGCTACGACGAGAAGCTGGCACTGGGTGTCATCTGTGCCGGTGGCACTCTGGGTATTCTGATTCCTCCCTCCATCATTACCATCGTTTACGCTGCTACGGCCCAAATCTCCGTAGGTAAAATGTTTGCAGCCGGAATTGTGCCGGGCATGGTGTTGTCCGGTCTTTACGTGAGCTATGTAGTGATCCGAACCATGCTCAGACCCAGCCTCGCGCCGGCTCCGGACAATATCACAGTAAGCTGGTTCGAGATGTTCGGGTCACTGAAGTCTCTGTTCCTGCCGACTCTGATCGTGTTCAGTGTTCTGGGCAGCATCTACGCCGGAATCGCCACACCGACGGAAGCCGCAGCGGTTGGCGTAGTGGGTGCCATGTTGTCGGCAATGCTGCAGGGCCAGTTCACCATGGCAAATCTCAGTGATGCCGCCATGGACACGCTCCGCGTAACAACAATGATTATGTGGATTACCATCGGCGCCAAGATTTTTGTCTCGATCTTCACCGGAACCGGTGGCGCCGATTCACTGCTGATGTTTATCGAAAACCTGGAACTTAACCGCTGGCTGGTGCTGCTTTCGATGATGGGCATTCTCGTTCTTCTGGGCCTGTTCCTGGATGAGATCGGCATCATTCTGCTGTGTGTGCCGGTGTTTATGCCAATCATCGCTGCATTTGGCTTTGATCCGGTGTGGTTTGGCGTGCTGTTCCTGATCACCGCACAGATGGCGTACATAACGCCACCATTCGGCTACACCCTTTTCTACATCAAAGGCGTACTGCCGCCAGGTATAGGAATGGAGACCGTGTATCGCGCAATCCTGCCGTTTCTCGTGCTGCAGATAATGGCGCTGATTTTGTTCATGTTGTTCCCGGACCTGGTGACCTGGCTGCCCGATCGGCTGGCCCAGCGCCTGGTTTCCTGACTCTTTGATCGCGGAGATTGATTCCATGTCTACCTCAAGTTCACGTATTTCCGGATTTCACAACCTCACCATGACCGAGCGCCTGGAGAAAGTGATCGAAGTGGCCGGTCTGAACCCCGATGTTTCCGACCATATGGGCAACACCGGTAACCTGGCTGCCGAGGTTGCAGATTCAATGATTGAGAATGCAATCGGCACCATGAACATCCCCATTGGCGTTGCAACTAACATGATTGTGGATAAGCAGGACACGTTGATTCCAATGGCCACGGAAGAGTCATCGGTGGTCGCCGCAGTCTGTAACGCGGCGCGCCAGTGCCGGGATTCCGGAGGCTTTATCACCTCAATGTCGGGCTCGCTGATGATCGCCCAGGTGCAGCTGGTGGATGTGTCCAACCCGGAGTTTGCGCGCCTGCAGATTCTTGAGCACAAAGCCGAAATCAAACAGATTTGCGACGAAACCGATCCGGTCCTGCTTAAGTATGGCGGAGGGTTTCGTGATGTAGAGGTTCGTGTTTTGGAAGGCAGCCACACCGGCGCGATGGTGATCACCCATCTCATTGTTGATACCCGCGATGCCATGGGCGCCAATGCTGTGAACTCCATGGCAGAAGCCGTAGCACCACTGATTGCAAAATGGACCGGTGGGCGGACTTACCTGCGCATTCTCTCGAACCTCGCAGATCGCAGGCTGGCACGAGCCCGTGCGACCTGGACACTCGATGCTATCGGCGGCGAGTCGGTACGTGACGGCATGCTTGCCGCCTACGAGTTTGCAGACATCGACCCGTATCGTGCAGCAACACACAACAAAGGTATTATGAACGGCGTAAGTGCTGTGGTTCTGGCCACGGGTAACGACACACGGGCGGTTGAAGCCGGCGCTCACGCATACGCGGCGCAAACCGGTCGCTACCGATCATTGACCCATTGGGAAGCAGACCAGGATGGCAACCTGACAGGCATGATCGAAATGCCGATGCCGGTGGGGCTGATAGGAGGCGCCACAAAATCCCACCCCACTGCACGCATTGCACTGGATATTATGGCGGTGAAAAGCGCTGATCAGTTGGCCCGCACCATCGCTGCTGTTGGCCTGGCACAGAATTTTTCTGCCCTGAAAGCCCTGGCGACCACCGGAATCCAGAAAGGCCACATGGCCTTGCATGCCAAGAACATCGCAGTGATGGCAGGTGCGATTGGCGCTGAAGTCGAAACGGTGGCAAAAGATCTGGTTAAATTGGGAAAGGTGAGGGTGGATATTGCTGAAGACCTGCTGAACAAGCTTCGCGGCTAGCCGGGCCTTCCTGAAAAAGCATGGCTAATGTCGGGAAAGGTACTAAAGTAACGCTTTCTGGTACTAAATTTTCAGGGAATCCGGGACAGAGCGTTCAACTATCGGATCTGATAACCGCCTGTCCCGGGGTTCTGCTGCGGGTTATGAATGTCAGCAATCAGGCCTTCTCAGCCCAGGACGAACACCACCCCTCCGGCTCAACACTGTTTTGCGGGAACAGGGCGCAGCCATTATTGGCCTCGTTGAAGAACCTGCAAGTCGAACACTTTTCGCCCGCTTCATACGCAGGGTGGTCACTGGCTTCCCCGGCGTTGCGAACGTAATTCAGTGCTTTTGCCTGAGCGTTTGACGGGTCAAGCGGCGGGAGATCCTGTGCGAAAACCCGCTGGGACAAAACACTCGCCCCGAAGGGCAATGCAGCAATACCAAGTAAACTGTGACGCATGAATTTACGACGACTTTGATCGGTCATGATCTTCTCCTTATTTATCTGTAAAACAATTAAGTCAGATGATCATTAATTAGTCTCTCTCTGCATTATAGCCATGCGAATTAATGGTATGTCGGAATGTATCGGAGTTCAAACAGCTGTATAACGTGTAATAAATTCTCTGATCACCCCGGTCACCACCTCCGGCTTTTCCCTGTGCGGAACATGCCCGCATTCTCTCAGCAACTCCATCACACACGGACCGGCTGGCAGCGACGTATAACGTTCCGGGTGGGCTTCCGAGCCATATTCGTCGTCCTCCCCATGAATTGCCAGAACAGGGCAGGTTACGCGTGCGAGTGTTTCGTTCATGGTCCAGTGCTGAAAGTCCTCCGAAAGCCAGGTATCCGTCCAGGCACGCAAAACCCAGTCCGCCTTTGCACCGTGATATTTTTTTAGCCGATCGAGCTGGCCTTCCTCTGCGAAAACCTGCCCTGCATTGCGTATACCCTGAACCGTACGATCTTCAACAAACGCCTGAGCCGCTTCAGTAATGAGCGCAACGCAGTCATCGGGAAAGGTTGCGGCACACACAGCCGCCATGGCTCCGCCAACACTGTGCCCGAGGGCAATAAAATCTTCTATGCCAAGTTCATTGCGTATCGCAGTGAATGGTCCGGTTGCTTCGTTAATGATGAAATCCGCTTCCAGAACGTCCGTGCGGGGGTACGAGCGCCCAAAACCGGGCCGGTCATAGGCGATGATCTGGCGGTCGACCGAAAGCGCCAGCTGCTCCGGGAAATCACGCCAAAGCTCAACGCTGCCAAGCGAATCATGGAAAAGAACGATCGGTGCAGTTGTTGCAGCATCGGAAGCTGTAACAGGCTCCCAGATCTTTACATAGAGCTCACCGGCAGAGGTCGTGACGTAGCGTTCGTGTGCAGATATTGAAGGCATTGGTTTTGAGTCCTGTCAGAGCGTGTGCGGATCAGGGAGCAAGATAGTCCAGGACTGGCTGGGATGGAAGGTTTGGATGAATTACTATGGGCTCTCCTGAACAACCAGCCCTGATTTATTTATGAGTGCATTGGCGTGTCTTTTTTGAACCCGTCGCTGTTATCAGCGTTTATTCCGACGTTTTTTATCGTCTCGATCACACCCGGCATGTGTATGACTCTGGCACTGTCGCTGGGTATCACGATCGGAGTGCGAAGAGCAATGTGGATGATGGCCGGGGAACTGGCCGGCGTCGCAATCGTTGCAGCAGCCTCGGCCATAGGTGTTGCAACATTTATGCTGCGATATCCGGCGGCATTTGACGTGTTCAAGTATGCCGGCGGCGCTTATCTGATCTGGCTGGGTGTTCAGATGTGGCGCTCCCGGGGGAAAATGGCCATGCCCGAAGACAATACACCGCCCAACACTGCGTCGCGCTGGCAGCTGGCCGCGCAGGGATTTATTACGGCAATTGCCAACCCCAAAGGCTGGGCATTTTTCGTTGTGCTGCTGCCGCCGTTTATTGATAGCTCTCTGCCAATGGCGCCACAACTGAGTGCACTGGTTATTATTATTCTCACGCTGGAGTTTATCTGCCTGCAGATTTACGCCCACGGTGGTAAAACCCTGAGCCGTGCCTTGAGAAAAGGGGGCAGTGTGCGCCTTGCAAACCGTATATCAGGTAGTTTGATGATGCTGGTAGGCGTTTGGCTCGCACTGGGCTAGGCTAGAGTCTCTGGCCTGGCGAGTTACCAGACAGGAAATTAAATCCTGTTGGTAAGATTCTGATACACAAGCCTGATTTGCATCAGGCTTGGGCCTCTTCCATTATGGTTTGAGAGTAACGGAGCTCCAGGAAGATCGACACTGGCAGGACACTGGCGGATAGACGTTATGAACATAGTTATCATCGGCGCAGGGATTATGGGAACAACTTTTGCCACTCTGGCAAAAGAGCTGGCTCCGGATCTGGACATTACCATTCTGGAAAGGCTCGACAGCGCAGGGGCGGGCAACTCATGGGCATTCAACAACGCAGGCACGGGACACGAAGCCAACTGCGAACTCAACTACACGCCGGTGGATGGAGAAGTCATTTCCGTTGAGAAAGCCTTGAAAATCCACGCTCAGTTCAACGTCGCCAAGCAGTTTTGGGCTTACCTGGTAGAAAAGGGCGCCATCAAAGAACCTGAGACCTTTATTAACCAGACCAGGCACTGCACTCTCGTTTCCGAATCTGCCATCGAAGAACTGAAATTGCGGTTCGAGGAAATGTCCGCCCATCACTTTTTCGAACACATGCGCTACTCCGACGATTTTGATGAAATCAAAAGCTGGATTCCCTTCACAATGGATGGGCGCCCTCGCCATGAAAAAATGGCGGCTACCATTATTGAAACAGGCACCGACGTAAACTTTGGTGCCCTGACCGAGCAAATGGCGGCACATGCGGTGCAAAGCCTGGGTGCAAGGATTGAATACGGCACTCACGTCAAGCGCGCGCATCGGAGCCCAACCGGGAGGTGGATTATCAGTGCCGACAGCAGGGAAGGGCCGGTGCAGTATAAGGCAGATGTGCTCTTTGTAGGCGCAGGTGGGGGCGCATTTCCGCTGTTGAAAAGAAGTCACTTACCTTTTCGGAGCCGATACACCGGCTTTCCGGTAGGTGGTCGGTTTTTAAAGGCGCCAATCAGCGAAGAGCAGGCCCGCTTGTACAGGGCGAAAACCTATGGCAAAGCCAAAGTAGGCGCGCCGCCCATGTCGGTTCCGCATCTGGATTTGCGGGCAGTGGACGGTAAGTACTATTTGCTGTTTGGCCCTTTTGCTTCCTTCAAACCCCTTCTCGAGAAAGGTCGGGGATTTTTTGATTACCTTGGCTCAATTCGTCTGCATGACATTCCCGGCTTGCTGAATGTAGCAATACGGCATTCCCACCTGGTCAGGTATCTCATTTCAGAGACCTTTAAAGGCGAAAAGAGCATGTTTGAGGAGCTTGAGAACTTTGCGCCGGGCTTGAGCAAACGGTTCGACTGGAAACCGATTGAAGCTGGCCAGCGGGTGCAAATCATCAAAGACAGGGACTTGCAGATGGGCACAGAAATTCTTGTATCCAAAGATAAGACGTATGGGACATTACTTGGGGCATCGCCGGGGGCGTCGGTTTCGCCCGAGGTGATGTTGCGGTGTCTGGAGCGACTGTTACCGTCTATCTTTTCCAGGGAAGAAGCCCGCATAAAGAAGAGTCAGATTTTTCCCGAGGATAATCTGGATACCCTGATTGGTAACCCGGACCGCTATCGGGAAATTCGCGATGCAGTCAACAAGCAGCTGGGCATAATCCGGCAATGAGATCGACTTAAGCCGTCAATACTGGGGAGACTACTCAATGGATAACAGGATCAATGTAACTTCGCCTCTGGTCATCCTCCACGGTGATGAAATGGCCCAGGTTGCCTTCGAACAGATTCTTGATAAATTCGTCACCGCACGCCTGAACATTCAGCTTGAGGAAATCGATCTCTCTGCGGAACACCGTTTACTGACCAACGGCCAGGCGGTAATTGATGCTATCGACGCTCTCCAGCGCCAAGGCGTGGGCGTGAAAAACGCCGGGATGACTGTCAACCGCCAGCAACTGGATGAGCTGCTACGAAAGCATCCTGATGTGGACTCCGGCAACCTTGACCCACTGGCGATCAAATCCCCCAACGGCGCCATCCGTAAAGGCATCAGCGGCAACATAACCCGTGAAGATATCCAGTTCCGTAACCTCAAGATCAGCCGGCCTGACTGGATTGGCCGCGATATCGAAGTGGATACCATGGAATTCGGTGGTATCAAAAACAGCTTCAACCAGCTCTCCCAGGCTTCCGGCGTGGTCAAGCTGATGTTTGTTGGCAGTAGCGGCGACCCGGTGGAACTGCATCGCCGCGATATCCGCAAGGGAGATCCCTGGCTACTGGCCACCAACGATATGGAGGACGTCAGAGCCTGGGCACACCGTTTTTTCCAGCGTGCTGTCGATGAGAAACGGGATGTTTATCTGGGCCTGAAAGATACTGTGATTCCCGGTTACGACGGTGCCATGCGCGCGGCAATTGAAGAGATCTATCACAGCGATTACTGCCAGAAGATGAAGGACCTGGGCCTGAACTATTATTACGAACTCATAGACGCCCAGGCTGCACGCATCGTCTCGAATCCGCCGGAGCGCGCACTTTGGGGTGTGCCCGACAATACCACCGGGCGCAAGCTGTTCAAACTGGTAAACCAACTCAGGAAATACGGTATTCCCAGCCGCAGCGCCCACGTTTCAATCTCCCGCATGAGCGCCGGCGGAGGCGACCAGTACGGCAGCTTCAATATGCCGGCCCAGGAAGACGGCCTTCTCAAGGTGATTGTTGACGGCGAAGAAAAACATGCCCGCCGCGTCAGACAAGGCGACCCCATTCTGCTCATGTCCAATGACCATGAAGCCATCAAAGACTGGGTAACCCAGGTATTCCGTGACGCCTCCCGCAAAGACAAGGAGGTCTACTTTGGCCTCAAGCGCGAATACATGGAATACGACGAGGTATTCAGTGACGTTATCACCGAAGTGCGCCGGGAACTGGCCCGGGAGGACACACCACCGCCCTCGTTCATGATCATGCGGCCGTCGAGCCAGCTTAAAAAAATGATCACCGATCCCCCGAGAAACGCACTCTATCCCTCGCAGAACCTGGATGGGGATATCTTCTCCGATATCTCTGCTGCCCTCGGCGGCAGCCTGGCTACCGCCAGTTCCATCATAGAAAGCAAAGACGGCACCATGCTCTTCGAGGCACCCCATGGCACGGCCCACGACCTCTACCTGAAATACCTGGAGAGTGAAGGGCGCGAGGCCCACTTTAACCCTTCAGCCCTGATCTTCGCCGTCGCTAACGCTCTGGAAACCCTGGGCAACCGGGAGGAAAACACTGCCCTGAGCGAATACGCTGTCAGTCTGAAAACAGCATTGACCGACACCGTGGACAGCGGCATTGTCACCGCCGACCTCAAGGGCAAAACTGTCGACCCGGATTCGGAGAGGGTAGTGGATATGGTGGGGTTTCTGGAGGCGGTAGAGCGCGCGCTCCGGTGACTTTCTTTGAGTAGTCAGTAATAAAACGGCTAATGATTATCGTCAAAGACGTTTTCCTGTACGAAGTGTAGCTTCTGGGCCTCATGATTTTGGCGCAGACGATGCTCCCGGGAGTTTCTTTTCTGCACTATTGAGACAGGGGTATCTGATGCGACTCATTTCCAGAACACTCAGGCGTAACCAGTTTATCGGCCATCATGCGCAGGCTGTAACTCCGCCCTTGATAATAATTGCCACACTGATGCTTATGCTTTCCTTTGCGCCAGGGAGCGTTCTTGCAGAAGCACTGACTCTTGAGTCTGCAATCAATAAGGCCGGCATGCAACGAATGCTGACCCAGCGTATTACCAAGTCCTATTTGCTGATTGGTCAGGACGTGGCTACCGACAAGGCACAGAAACAACTGGACGCCAGTGTGGCTCTTTTCGAGGAGCATTTGGGCGAGCTGGAAGACTTCTCGCCAACGCGGGAAATCACCGCATCTTTGCACGACATTCGTCAGGAATGGAATAAATTCCGCCAATTGGCGATTGCAAACCCCGAGCACCGCCAAGCGCTTTCCGTAATCGAAAACGGCTCCCGTTTGCTTGAATTATGTGAAAACAACGTTCAGTTGCTCGAAAAGCATTCGAATGAAAAGAAGGGCGAACTGATAAATATCTCCGGGCGCCAGCGCATGTTGTCGCAACGTATCGGGATGCTCTATGTCGCCAAGAGCTGGCAGGTAGCTGATGAGACGCTGGACCCTGCATTTAAGCAGGCGCTCAGCGATTTTGACCAGGCACTGAAGCTTCTGATTGAATCTTCCCTGAATACCCGCGAGATAAACCAGGCCTTGAATGAAGTGGCAGCCCAATGGGAGTTTTCACGATCCGGATTCGAGCTGGGAGAAAGCGGGCGCTATGTACCTTTCGTTATTCAGGTAACTACCGAGTCCATGCTGAAAAAGATGGACAGGATTACCGACTTGTACGTGTCCATTGACCCATCCTGAAATGCCTGGAGAGTGAAGGGCGCGAAGCACACTTTAACTCCTCACGGATTTGGAGCGGGTAATGGACATGGCGGGATTTCCGGAAGCGGTGGAGCGCGCGCTCCGGTAACGTTGTCTATACTGAAAAATAGTCGCACCCGAAAACGCTGGCAGGGCTGTTCAGAATCTATTGGCCGGCTGGCTTCGCCGGGCAAGCAAAAATGACGTTAGCTTATAGAATGGTCAGTATTGGAGGGATTCATCATGGCGCATATTATTATTCTGGGCGCAGGTTTGGGCGGCATGTCGGCCGCCTACGAGATTCGCAGGACGGTTGGCGAGGCAGCGGCCCCGATGGCTTCAGTCAGTCAGTGTGTACCGGACCGCATGCCGAGAAGGCTTGGCAGGCCTACCAGGACTTTCTCGACAATCCAGGCCCTGTGGTGGTCGGCGCGCTGCAGGGCGCCAGTTGTTTTGGCCCAGCCTACGAATTCGCAATGATCCTCGACACCGACCTGCGGCGGCGTAAACTGCGTGACCGAGTACCGATGACTTTTGTCACCTCCGAGCCGTATATCGGTCACATGGGGCTGGGTGGCATTGGCGACTCCAAGGGTTTGCTGGAATCGGAGTTGCGCAAGCGCCATATCAAATGGGTCGACAATGCCCGCGTGACCTCGGTGGATCAGGACAAAGTCAACGTCGAGCAACTTGATGAGAAGGGCCGTGTGGCCAACACCCACGAGTTGCCGTTCGCCTACTCCATGCTAATTCCACCTTTTGCCGGCGTCGATGCCGTGCAAGGCATTGAAGGGCTGGTCAATCCCGGCGGCTTCATCCTGATCGACAAGCATCAGCGCAACCCGAAATGGCCTAACATTCTCGCAGCAGGTGTATGCGTAGCCATACCCCCCGTCGAGGCCACCCCGGTGCCTACCGGCGCACCGAAGACCGGACTGATGATCGAATCGATGGTAACCGCCATCGCACACAATATCCGTGATGATCTGGCCGGTAAGCCCGTCAGACAAGAGGCAACCTGGAATGCAATGTGCCTTGCTGATATGGGCGATACTGGTTTCGCATTCATCGCTCTCCCGCAAATTCCACCGCGCAACGTAACAAAAGCCATGACTGGAAAATGGGTGCACCTGGCCAAGGTTGGCTATGAAAAATACTTCATGCGTAAAATGCGCAAGGGCCAGGCTGACCCGATCTACGAGAAATACATTATGAAGGCTTTCGGAATTGAGCGACTAAAACCGGAGAAAGAGGCCAATTAAGCTAAGCGCAATTATCTGATTCTGATCATGGGGCAGACTTAGGGTTCTAACATTTTATTTAACATAATATACATTATGCGCAGTATTGGATTTGGTTTTGGCTAGGGACTGGAGTCAAACTGAGGCCCCCTTGGCCGGGATAGACAGTGCGCCAATACGGGTCCCTCGCCGCACTACTCGCCTAACTTCGCCAAAAATGCCGCGAGAACATCACGAACACACTGAGTAATTCCAGTCGCCCCAATAACATAGCGGCCATGAGGACCCACTTCGCAGCATCGGGTAACGTTTGGAAATTACCCGCAGGGCCTATGGTATCACCGAGTCCCGGCCCCACATTAGACAACGCGGTCACTGCACCCGTTAAGCTCGTAACCAAGTCTAGCCCCAATATAGAGAGAATGGCGGCGACCACGGCCAGTGTTGCGAGGAAGATAAATGAAAACGCGACACTGGAGGCGACAATCTCATCACTTATAATTCGCCCATTATAGGGTCTCGCGATCACTGCATTCGGGTGCAGAAGTCGATGCATCTGCTCTCTCAAAAGTAGCATAGACAACTGAAATCGGAAGATTTTCATGCCACCGCTGGTAGAACCCGAACATCCACCTACAAACGTCAGGAAAAAGAATACAACGACGACAAATGGCCCCCAGACTGAGTAGTCCTGAGACGCATAACCGGTGGTCGTAACAACCGAAGTAACGTTGAACAACGCATGTATAAAGGCATCTAATGGAGCAGTCCCCTCTTTTACAACACGATAGATGGTTATCATCACTGCCACCACCAACAAAAACTTGAGGAAAAAATGAACCTGGCGATCTCTAAGCAGCGGTTGCACATGGCCATTTAATAGCCGAACAAAAAGAAAAAATGGGATGGCGCCGAGCATCATGAAGATGGACGATGCGAATAGAATCGAAAGTTCGTCAAACTGCCCCATTGAGCTATCCGAAGTCGAATACCCACCGGTGGAAACGGTGGTCAACGCGTGATTCAATGCGTTGAAGAGGTCCATTCCCAGCATCCAATACACCAGAATGCAACCAAAGGTCAGTGCGAGATAGCTCAATACCAATGCTCGTGCCAAGCGAGTCGTCCGGGGCACAGCTTTCTCTGTCCACTCAGATGATTCCGTGGCGAACAATCGCATACCACCAATTCTCAAAAACGGCAGAATCGCCACAGCCATGCCGATGATTCCGATGCCTCCCATCCATTGCATAATGGAGCGCCAGAGCAAAATATCGTCTGGCAATCCGTCAAGCCCGATCATAACTGTAGAACCCGTAGTTGTTACGCCGGAAATGCTCTCGAAAAACGCAT
>JACDJA010000547.1_pt1 | contig 42099 bp, 55 predicted proteins | sample 7449241 | NCBI WGS metagenome assembly JACDJA01 (sample SAMN14253289, study PRJNA609438) | sludge metagenome | isolation source: initial anaerobic sludge | collected 2018-12-20 | reverse complement strand
TACCTCCGGCAGACGGTCGGCGCAGCGCAGAACGGCGTGCTCATGGTCGACAGCTACGTGCAGCAGAGCGGGACCGAGACGCTCTTTGCGATCGACCGTCGCCGGATATTCCAGTACGACACCTCCGAGCAGCGGTTCTACGACCTCGAGGCGGCGGATCGGTGGTCGAACGCCACCCTCGAGACCTTCCCCTGGGCTGGGGCCTACCGTGACGCCCTGGTCCTCGTGAACGGGGTCGATACCTGCTTCTACTACGACGCGGGCAGCGGCACCATGAAGGAGGTCTCGACGGATTGGGTCGGGAGCAAGAACCCGGGGGACGGCGGCTATACGCGCCGGATCGAAACGGCCCTCATCGTCATGATCTATCGCGGGAGGGCGATCTTCCTTCGGACGAAGGAGAGCGGGACGAACTACTACCAGCGCGCGCGCTGGACGAAGATCGACCCGAACTTCGGCAGCTACGCTAGCTTCCGCGCGAACGACTGGGCTGACGCTCCGACGAACGATCGCATCGTGTCCGCCGCCTTCGTGCGGAACGACCTGATCGTCTTCATGAAGGGGAGCAAGGGGGCATCCGGATCGACGTGGAAGCTCGTGCCGACGGACGACCCGCGCCAGCCGTTCTACTGGGTGCAAATCTCTCCGACGGACGGGAGCGCGGCGACGAAGGCGAGCGTCGAAGGGGTTGACCTGGCGGCGACGCTGGGCCCCAACGCCATCGTCGCGAGCGACGGCCAGACGGCGCGGAAGGTGGACCAGCAGCTACCGACGGCCGTGACCGGGTGGAACACGGCGGCGCTCGGGATGTCCTACGGGATCCGGTTCGAGGAGCTGCGCCAGCTCTGGTTCACCTACGCCGCCCTAAACCAGGACTATCCGCAGAACGTGCTCGCCTTCCAATGGGACGACGAGTGCTTCGCCACCTACGAGCTTCCCTTCCACTCGCTCGGCTTCTGGAAGCAGCAGGCCTCGATCACCTGGGACGACCTCGACGACTTCGGCGCCACGCTCGACGACGTGGCCGTGAGCTTCGACGCTGCGACCCTCCAGGGCGGCTACCCGGTGCTCCTGGCCGGCGGACGGGACCAGAAGGTCTACCTCGCCAGCTACGGCTACCAGGACGACGGCGACTACTACTTCATGCGCGCGAAGACGCAGCGCCTCAATCCATTCCAGGATAAGGGACAGTCCGTCCGGCTTGGCTACGTGGACATCGTGGCGCAGCGCAACGCCCTCGCGACCCTCGTGGTCCGCTTCTACCGGGACTTCGAGGAATCCCCGTACAAGACCGAGGGGGTCTCGCTGGCCGGGTCCTCGCTCTCCGACCAGGTGCGCGTCCGCATCCTCGTGAACCGGACGGCGCAGTTTCACCAGATCGAGATCACGGAGTTCGCCAGCAACGCCGTGGTGGTGGACGCCGTGATTCCGTGGTTCCGGCCCGAGGCGCCGTCCAGGGCTGTCGGATGAGGCTGGCACCGGAGGTCATCCCGTTCGAGCTGGCCTCTTCGAGCCCGTCGGAGATCCGCGCGGCGCTCGAGGCTTTCGTCAACGCCGTGAACCGGCGGCTCCAGGAGCTCGTGCTCGCCAACAACCTGAACGAGGCTAGCGCGATCGTGGTGGAGGGAACCTCGAGCGCCGATCTCCCGACCCCGGAGCTCAACCTGCGCGGGCGGATCGGGCACGTCGCGAAGGGGGCCGGGGTGAGGGATGAGCTCTACGTGTGCCGGAAGAACGCTGCGGACGCCTACGAGTGGGCGCAGGTGACGGTGCCGTGAGCGCCTCGCCGACGCCGGACCTCGTGGGAAGCCTCAAGGTCGAGGCGGTCGATGGGGAGGACCTCCCGCGGTGGCTCCTCGCGCAGAAGCGGACGCTCAGCCCGGACCGCTTCTACTCCCTCGTCCGCGCTGGCTGGCCGGTGCACGCCTACCTGGTGCACGAGGCAGGGCAGCCGAGGCCGGTGGGGTGCTGGTTCCTCGTGGGGAGCCCCCTCTACGACGGCCTCCTGATCGACACCTTCGTCGTGGACAAGGCGGTCCGGACGGAGGCGCGAGTCCGGGCGTGCATGAGGGCGGCGGCGAGGGTGTGCGCGGCGCTGCTCCGCGAGCTCGGGCTGCGGCGCGTCGCGTGGTCCACGGACCGGCCGGACCGGATGATGGCGCTCCTCGACGACCCCAGGGTGCGCCCGGTAGAAACGACGCTGGTGCTCGAGATCGAGGAGGGCGGCTGATGCCGTGGGTCGCAGCGGTTCTGCCGGCGCTGGCCAGCGCCGCCGGTACAGTCGGCGGCGCCATTGCCAGCGGTGCAGGCGCGATCGGATCCGCCCTCGGCGCTGGGGCCGGAGCGGTCGGCAGCGCGATCGGATCGGCTGGAAGCGCGATCGGGAGTGCACTCGGCCTCGGCGGCGGAGCCGCAGGCGGCGCTGCCGGCGCCGCGGGAGGGGCCGCTTCCGGTGCGTCCGGTGCCCTCGCCGGGGCGCTGCCCGGGTCCGTCGGTGGCGCGGGCGGGGCGGCTGGTGCCGCGCCGCTGCTCTCCGCGGCCGGCACGGCCCCGGCTGCCTGGCTCGGAGCGGGGCCGGTCGCAGGCCTCGGCGGCGCCCCGGCGGCGGTTCCCGCGGCCGCGGCTGCCGGCGCCGGCGGCGCTGCGTCCCCGTTCATGAGCTTCGCGAAGGGAATGGTCGGGCTGTACGAGCCTGGCAGCGGCGGGAAGAGCGACGACCGCGAGTTCTTCGAGAAGTTCAACGACTTCATGGGCGGCGCCGGCAAGGCGACCGCGAGCGGCCTGCTCGAGGGCGGGAGCCTCATGGCGGCCCAGCAGGCGGGGCCGATGCGGCCCCAGGGCATCCGGATCGGAGGCGTTGGGCGCGGCGGGGTTCCGGTGTCGATCGCCCCCAGCCACGGGTCGCAGATCATCTCCCAGATCCTTGCGCGCGCGGGCACGCGCTAGGGGACCAGGATGTCGCAGGCGTTCTCTCACAAGAAGACCGTCGGGGAGATCGAGCGGACGTTCCCGACGCTGACGCCGATCCAGCGCAGCACGCTCGACCAGCTCGGCGCCTACGTGAACGGGCAGATCGGACGCGGCGCTCCGGTCTACGAGGGCGAGCTCGTCTCGGGCGCGTCCCCCCTCCAGCAGCAGGCCTTCGGCCTGGCGGCCGGGTACGGCTCCGACGTTGCGACCCGGAACCGCCAGCTCGCGATCTCGCAGATCCTCTCGGGGCAGCCCGCGTGGACTTCGATCGACGCGGACCCCTACGTGGAGACGTTCAACACGGCCGTCGAAGCGCCGGCCATGAGGGCCTTCTCGCAGACCATCATCCCGCAGATCCTCCAGGCCTACGGCGCCGGGGGGCCTTCTGGCGCCGTGGTCGATTCGCTGGGCGAGTACGGGGCGACGCTGGCCACGAACCTCGGCGCGCAGCGGGCGCAGACCGTGGATCAGTGGCTCGCCCGGGCAGACCAGAACCGACTCGCAGGCGCGCAGCTCTCCGCCGACGAGACGCTGCGTCCCATCAGCCTCGCGATGGGGCTCGGCGAGGTGGAGCGCGGGATCCGGAACGAGCAGCTCGGCGCGGAGTTCGGCCGCTGGGAGTCCGGCCAGGCGTGGGCGAACCCGGCGCTCGGCCTCATCCCGAGCGTCCTCGGGACGCAGGCCTTCGACACGTTCTACCAGCCCTCGTACTCGTACAAGGAGCCGACGCTACTGGCGGGCATCCTGAAGGGGCTGTCTCCGTCGTCCGGACTCGGCGGCCTGCTCGGGAGGGGATGACATGGGCCGCATCCTCGAGGAAGGCATCAACGCGATGCGGCAGGGTGAGGCGCGGCGGCAGTTCATCGCCGGTGCCGCAGCACGCTTCGAGGCGCTCGGCACTCCCGAGGCCGTGCAGATGGCGCAGATGATCCGGCAGAACCCGGAAGGCGCTACCCAGTACATGCAGCAGTTCGGCGGCTGGAACAGCGTCTACGACCTGACCCGTGCCGACGCGGCGCGGACGGCGCTCACGTCGGCGCTCGGCCAGCTCGGCGGCGCCTCGACGCAGCAGGAGGTCCTGCAGCGGCTTCTGCCCGTCGCGCTGCAGTTCGGGCTCGACGGCAGCCTCCTGAAGATGGTCGGCGATGCCTACGCGCCGCAGGGGCCGCCGGCGTGGGTCGCGCAGATCGACCCGGACCTCTACGACAACTTCGGGGAGTTCATCTCGGCCGGTCAGCAGACCGGAGACTGGGCCGGCGCGTCGGCGCTGCTCCACTCGAGGAAGAGCGGCGGAGACGACATCATCGGCGGGAAGTACCTCGCGGTTCGGGACGAGCAGGGGCGCCTCGTCGGAGCGAAGCCGATCCCCGGCGTGCGATTCGGCGAGGAGGATGGCGGTGGAAGTCAGAAGCCTCCCTCCGGCTACCGATGGCGCGCAGACGGGAGCCTCGAGCCCATCCCGGGAGGTCCGGCGGAGCTCGGCGGGCGCGTGTCCGACATCCTTGCCCGCGATGCTCGCGGGGAGCCAATCAGCGAGGGGGACGCGGCGCTGGTCAACAACTACAACAAGCAGTTCCCCGACCCCCTCGGGCTGCAGCGTCCGGTCTTCAAGCCGAGGAGCGTCGCAGCGCCTCCGAGCGCCGCAGCCGCGAAGCCTGCTCCCGTCGCGGGCGGAGCCTTCGACGACCTGGTGCCGCAGATCCCCGAGACGCCGAAGCCCTCGAAGAGGGCGGAGCCGCCGACGAAGCCGCGGCCAAGCCCTCGCGGGATCCGCTACGACAAGCGGTAGCGGATGGCGTCCCCTCCGCAGAATCTCCTGCAGCAGGCGCGAGACGCCATCGAGCGCGGGGCGCCGCCTGGCGCCGTCCTCGCTCGGCTTCGGGAGAGCTACGACGTTCCGCCGGACCTCGAAGCGGCGCTCACGGGAGCGCGCTTCGTCCAGGACCAGGAAGGGAATCTGCTCTACGACGCGGCGAACCCGGGGCAGACGCCGCGGCCGATGAGCACGGGCGAGGTGCTGAGCGAGCTCACGAAGGCGGGCTTCGCCGGTGCCGGCGCCAACGTCTTCGGCGCCCTCGAATCGGCCCGCGTGGCGGCGGCCAGCAACGTCAGTGAGGCGGCGTTCGGAGACCCGAACGAGCGCCGCGTCTTCGGCCAGGTCGCCGACCGGCTTCGCGCCTATCGACGCGCGCGCACGGACGAGGCGGACCCTCGGCTGGATCTTCCGCTCGCGCTCGACGAGATCGTCTCCGGCGGCATCGAGGGAGCGGCGGCGCTGCCGATCGTGCTTGGGGCCGGCGCCATCGGTGGGCCGGCGGCGGCGTTCGGGGTGGCTCCGGCGCTCTACGGCGGCGCCGCCTACGACGAGTCGAAGAGTCCGACGGAGGCGTTGAAGGCGGCCGGGATCGCGGCGCTCACCCAGGGGGCCGGCCGCTTCGTGAGCCGGGCTCCGTCGCTCCCGGTGAGGCTCGGCGCTGGCGCGGTCATCGACGCCGGCATCGCGGCCGGCGGCGGGCAGGACATCGAGGGGATCGCGGCGAACGTCATCACGGGCCTGCCGTGGAGCGTCGGCTACACGGGCGCGAAGCCGCAGCGTGGAGCGCGGCGCTCGATGGCGGATCTGGTGGAGCCGGCCCGGTCCGGAGCGGCGGACGCCGCCGATGCCGCCCGCCCTGCACCTGACGACGCTGCCGGCGTCCCGCGGCCCGCCGAAGCCGCGGCGCCCGTCGCACCCGAGGGGAATCCTGCCGATGCTCCCGCGGGGAGGCAGGTAGACGTTCCCGAGGGGACCGGCTACCGCGGTGCACACTCCAACCGCGTCCTCGGGCCGGAGGCCCGGGCCTGGATCGACGACCTGCTGACGGACCCGACGCGCGCCGCCGAGCTGGAGCGGCAGCGCGGCGGCCGCATCACCGTCGAGGAGACCGAGGCCCGCGCCGACGCCTACCCGCTGACCCGCGAGGAGGCGGCCGATCTGCCGCAGCGAACGCTTCTCCCGGTCGAAGGGGTGGCGCGCCTGAAGCGGTACGCGAAGGATTCGGTCGCCGGCGTGAAGGAAGCCCGCGCCGACCTGGAGTCCGCGCAGCGGTCCGGCGATGCCCAGCTGGTCGCAGCGGCGCAGCTCGAGCTGGAGTCCCGCGCCAACGAGGCGGCGAAGATCGGCATGGCCTACCTGGCGACCGGCTCCGAAGCCGGCCGCGCCCTCGGCTTCCGCTCCTACGGGGAGCGCCGCACGCGGTCCGAGCTGCTCGCCCGCCGCGGCCTTCGGATGGCGATGGACGACACGACGCTCCGGCCGGCGGAGCGTGAGGCGCTCGCCGCCAGGATCATGGCGGCCGGGGACGATCCCGCCGCGATCATGAGGGAGATCCAGGCGGCCTACCTGCCCAGGTGGCAGGACAAGCTGATGGAGCTGCGGGTCAACAACCTCATCTCCAGCGCCGTCACCATCACCCGGAACGTCGTCGGCAACGCGGCCGCGACGGCCTCCCGGCTCGTGGAGAACGCCACGGGCTACCTCGTCGACCTCCCCGTGGAGGGCGTCCAGCGGCTTCGAGGCGCTGGAGGCTCCGCCAATCGCCGCAGGGCGAGAGAAATCACGGCCGACCTGGCCGGGTCCCTCCACGGCGCGACAGAGGGCGCCCGGCTGGCTTGGCGGGCCCTGCGCGACGAGAACTTCGCCCTCTCCCAGGGCCGGATCCCGGAGGAGGCGCTCAAGCTGCCGGCTATCGAGGGGCGCCTCGGGGTGGCCCTGCGGACCCCCTCGAGGATCCAGAGCGCGGCGGACCTCCTCTTCTACCAGATCAACGCCGAGGGTCGGCGCTCCCAGCTCGCGATGCGGCAGGCGCTCCACGAGGGACACCGGGGCCGCGCAGCGACGCAGAGGGCGACCGACCTCCTCGAGGCCTCGCGGGGCGTCGATCTGGCCGTGGCCGAGCGTGTCGCCCGGGGCAAGCTCAAGGCGGCGAACGACGCCGAGCGGATCGCCGGGTCCGCGCACGCCTTCGCCCAGGAGTACACCTTCCGGAACCCGCTCGAGCGGTTCGGCCAGGCCGCCGAGCAGATGCGCCAGGCCGACAACTTCGCCGGCGCTGCGACGCGCTTCGTGATCCCCTTCTTCCGGACCCCGGTCAACCTCGGGAAGTTCACGGCCCAGCGGTCCCTCCTCGGCTTCATCTCCCCCCGGAACTGGCGAGACCTGCGAAGCGGGAACCGCGAGCGGGCGACGGCCTCGATCGCTCGCATGGGTCTCGGCACCGGGATCGCCTACGCGCTGGCCAGCTACGCGATGCAGGGGCACATCTCGGGGGCTGGCCCCGACGACAGGGCCTCCCGCGAGGCCCTGAAGCGGACCGGCTGGCAGCCGCACTCCGTCCGGATCGGCGACGAGTGGTACAGCTACCGCGGCTTCTCCCCGGTCTCCGAGCAGCTCGCCGCGGCCGCGACCCTGGCCGAGACCTGGACCCGGAATCCGACCGGGGAAGTGGACCTGCAGGCGCTCCAGCGGATCGGTCTCGCCATCGCCCGGACGAACCTCGAGCAGCCGATGTGGACCGGCGTGGCGGACCTGATGAACGCCATCCGGCAGAGCGACGAGGACTTCGGAGAGAGGAAGACCCATAGCGCGCTCGCGAACATGGTCACGGGCACCGTGGTCCCGCGGGCTGTGGCCTGGGCTGCGCGTTCGGTCGATCCGACCCGGCGAGCCTATGCCGAGACCTTCGTCGACCAGCTCCTCCAGCAGGCCCCCGGGACACGCGAGATCACCCTGCCGTTTCGGGACCCGCTGGGGCGGACCTTCGACGAGCCCGAGGGGGCACTCGCCGCCTTCGTCCCCCACACCTCGGACCGCGACACCTCACCCCTGGACCGCTGGCTGGTCGACATCCAGGATGCTCCCGACCGCGCCGTCGTGGACTACCCGAGCCGGACCCAGCTCGGCCGGCGCCTCGCGCCGGAAGACTACGACCAGCTCCTCCAGGCGCGCGGAGAGCTCCTGCTACCCGTCCTGAACGAGATCCGGAAGGGCGTGGATCTCCGTGCCGAGGGCGGCGCCTTCCAGGCTCGGAAGGCTGTCGGAGACGCGGTGGCCGACCTCGGGAAGGTCGCCACCACCCGCGTCGTCCCCCCGGCCGAGCTCCGCGCGCTGGGCATCCCCGACTCCCCGGAGGCGCGCCAGGCCGTGCTCCTGGTGATGAACACGGCGCCCATCCGCAACGCCTACGCGGCACCGGAGAGAACCGACGCCGAGAAGCGGCTGATCCTCGATCTCGTGCTAAAGGCCCCGAACGATCCCGCGGCGGCCACGGCCCTCCGCCGAATCGTCCTCGGCGAGCCGTAGCCGAGCGGTCGCTGCCCGGTATGGTCGCCACGCAAGCCCCGGGCTAGGGAACTCGAGCCCGAACAGCGGGGACGCTCCCCCGCCGCCCGGGGCGACATGAGCGGGCCGCGGGAGCGCGCGGCGGGGGTTCCGATGGCCCGCGCACTCGCTTTCGCTCTCGCCATGCTCTCCGCCTGGCTCGCGCTGCCAACCGCTTCGGTGGCCGTGAACTCGTGCGGCGCCTTCTCGACCTCGGCCAGCACGTCGGCCAGCGCAAAGCCCGGGCAGAACCTCTGCCACGACACCACCGGCACCACGGACTCCGAGATCATCGACGTTCGAGCCTGCGACCACTTCTCGGTCCACCTCGATCCCGATGTGACCTGGGCAGGAACGGGCTGCGAGGCCTACGTCTGGCGATGCACCCAGGCGAGCACCACGAGCTGCGTGAAGATCATGGAGGACACCGATGCCGATGGCGTCCCGAACGACGTGACCCTCACCGGGGACGGCACGACGAGCAGGCGCAACGGCTACGACTGGCAGACGGCGAGCTGGCTGTGGATCGACGTGACAGCGAATCCGAGCGGGCACTCGTGCCGGACCACCGTGGAGTGCAAGTAGATGCTCCGCTCCGTGATCGTCTCCTGCCTCCTAGCCTTCGCGCTGCTCAGCGGAGTGGCCAAAGCGGCGACCTGCACCTTCAACGCGGGCTCCTCGAATTGGGGCCCCATCGGCACCGTGACCGGGGCCGGAACGAGCTGCGGGACCCCGACCGCCAGCGATAGCTACGTGATCCCGAGCGGCGCTTCGGTCACGATCGTCGATGCGATCACCCAGGACACGACGGGTGGAATCGGCATCACTGTGAACGCTGGAGGGACGCTCACGGCCGCGGTCAGCGAGTCCGTGAACAGCGGCAACTCGCTGGTGCTGACCGTCGGAGCGGCCGGGATCAACTGCGCAGGGACATGCACGCTGGCGGGTGGCTTCCGGCAGTTCGGTGCGGCCACGTCGCAGACGCTCTCGGACTTCTCTCGCACCGACTTCTGGCAGGTCGGAGAGATCACGGAGGCGAGCTGGCCGGCGGGCGGAACGGGGACGATCACCTATCCGACGACGGCGACGGCCGGGCACGACTACGACTCCGCGAACGGAGTGGACGGGGATACGAACATCGCAGAGTCCATCGCCGAGGTGACGACCTCGGATGTGATCTGCTTCTTCGACCCGGACACCGCGGACGAGTACGTCCCCGCAGACGTTGGCGCCTGCTACAAGGTCTCGGCCGTCGATGCTGCGGCTGCGGACTACTCGATCTCTGTGGATCTGCGCCAGGGCGCGCAGGATAATGCCTCCTGGCCCCTGGCGAAGCGCGACATCCAGGTAGGGACGCTCGGCGCTGCTGTGATCCGCGGTCAGATGACGCTGAACCTCGGGGCCGCCTTCGCGGACGCCGCAGCCGCGGCCGCCATCGTCGGGCGCTGGATTCGGCTGGAGGATGGCACGAGCGGCGTCTTCGCTGGGCGCGCCTACAGGATCCTCACGGCCGCGGACAACGGGTCGGACGATACGGTCACGATCATCGACCTGCGTGGCGTCGGAGACGCCCACGCGGCCGGGGATGCCTGGGCCATCGAGTCGCAGGGGTGGGTCAAGGGGGACCCGTTCTACATCATGGTCCCTGTTCGGATCACCTCTGCGACGGCTGCGCTCACGGACAGCCCCGTTCTCCTGAACGGAGCAAGCACGGTGCGCGGCGTTGTATTCGATACTGTGCAGTCCGTGACGGTTGGGGTGAGCGCAGGTGCTCCGCTGCTGACGGCAAGCCTCTCCGAGTTCAGAGACGTGTGGATCATCGACCCTGCCAACGGAGCATCAAATGCGCTCCCGGTCGGTGTTGCGGGAGCCATGCTAGAGCGAGTCTCGATCACCGGCAACGATGCATCGGTCAACACGACGCACGGCTTCGCGTTCTACGAGCAGGTGCCGGTGACGCTCCGCGACGCACTGTGCAGGTATCTCGGTGACGACTGCCTCGGGTACATCAACAACTCGAGCGGTGAGGCGGCGACCACATTCAACGGTGTCCGCATCCGCTCCGAGTACGCGGAGAACGCTACCGGAGGCTCCACGAACGTCGCCGAGGCGCAGAACTCCGGAACGAACAACCTCACCTACAATCTCTCTGGAATCTCCTGCGTGAGATGCACGACGGACGACGTGTCTGGCGGTCTATTCGCCGTCGGCACGGCGACCACAAGCACGGTCACGGCGGATGGCGTGACGTGGATAGGCGGGCGCGGGAAGCTCTCCGTGGGCACGAATCCGGGGCGCCTCACAGCGACGAACGTGGCCGGATATGGCCATGTGATGAAGACCGTCGGCGGCGTTGCTTTCGGCGGGAACGTGGACGGATTCGTCTTCCGCGGAGGCGACGGCACGACGGCCGACATTCTCGGTGCCTCCGGAACCGCAGGGGCTACGGTCAGGAACGGCCTTGTTCTCGATACGATCTGGAGCTCCAACACCCTTGGAGCCGTCGGGGCCGTCACGGGCACCACGTTCGAGAACATCGCCTTCGTCAACGTCAATCGGAGCGTCACCTCGAACACGGCGATCGTGAGGTGGTCGTCAGACCCGGGCGGAGCCGTTCGCCTAGAGAACATCTCCTTCGCGTGGAACCCGCGCTACGCGACGGTCGGCTTCGCCAACGCGATCCGTGACAACGGCAGCGGCGCCTGGTCGAACGTGACCTTCAAGAACCTGCTCTTCGCCGGGCTCCACGACTTCGCCGGGACGAACGCGCAGGCAGCGATCCGCGGCGGGAGCGCGTCCTTCTGGAGCGGGAACACCTGGGCCGGGAAGATGTGCTTCTACGCGAACGAGTCCGACCTGAACGGCTCCATCCCGGCCCCGACCCCGTTCGACGAGGTGAGGGATCGGCCGTTCGGGTGGACGGCCGTGACGACCGTTCTGACGCAGGCCGGCTCCGTCATCGCAGGGATCAACGACTGCGGGGTGAAGGGGGGCGCGCAGGCTCCGGGGCTGAAGCGGCTCACCTGGGGCCAGATGGTGAACCAGCTCCCGGTCGAGCGCGCAACGGCGCTTGCTCCTGGCGCCGGCGGGGGTGGCGGTGGGATTCCTCGCGCGTTCTAGCTGCCTCGCCATGCTGCTCGCGGCGACGGCCGCGGCCGGGGACGCCTTCCCGGGGGCGGAGGGCTACGGCCGCCACGCGATGGGTGGCCGCTACGGGCGGGTCTACCGGGTATCGACGCTCGCCGATTCAGGGGCCGGGTCCCTGCGCGAGTGCGTCGAGGCGTGCGGTCCGAGGACGTGCGTCTTCGACGTGTCCGGAACGATCGACCTGGAATCCGGGCTGGTGGCATCGTGCGGGTTCCTGACGATCGCGGGGCAGACGAGCCCCGGAGGCGTGCAGCTTCGGAACGTGGTCGGGAACACGTCCGCGGCGATCCGCGTGGACGGATCGCACGTCGTCATCCGCTACATGCGGTTCCGACCCGGCCCCGGGTGCTCATTCCCATACTCGGGCTGCGGTGGGAATGTCGATGGCGCGACCGTCTATCAGGCCGGGGCGACGGACGTGATCCTCGACCACTGCTCATTCCAGTGGGCCGCCGACGAGAACGTTGACATCTTCGGGAACCCGTCTGGCACGTCGCAGGCCGACAAGGTGACGGTGCAGTGGTCGATCATCGCCGAGCCGCTCGACTACGTGCTCGATAAGCACCAGGGCTACGCGATCCTGCTGATCCACGGGAAGGACGCGACGGTCCATCACAACCTGATCTCGCACTACAGGGATCGGGCGCCGAATGCGAGCCTGGATGGCGTCCTCGACTTCGTGAACAACGTCATCCACAAGGTCGAGACGAACCTACCGCTCGGAAGGACGGCGGAGGCAGGTTCCCCCCTCTCCACGCCGGAGGTGAACTACCGGGCGAACTACGGCACCACGGACGGAGCCAGCGGGAACGGGTACATGATCGAGCCCCATGCGAACGGCGTGGTGTGGAGCGACGGGGAGAGCGACGGGGAGGGGGACGTCATCGGGATCGTGGACGAGACCTCTTTCTCCGCTGCCGTCAGCGAATTTGCGATCCCTACATATGCCGCGGTCACGAAGACGAGCGCGGCGCAGGCGCTCGTGGATGTGGTGGCCGAAGCTGGCGCCGTCCGCCGGATCTCGTGCGCAGGGGAGTGGATCGACAACGTGGACGCGCTCGACGCGCGCATCCTATCGGAGCACGCCGCGAGGGTAGGGGTGAGCCCTGACCACCCCGACGAGGTGGGCGGATGGCCGGTGCTCGCTGGCGGCGCTCCGTGCGCGGATTCCGACGGGGATGGGATGCCGGACGAGTTCGAGTCTCTGTGGGGGTTCGACGCGGGCTCGCCGGACGGAAGCGGAGACAGGGACGCAGACGGGTACACGAATCTCGAGGAGTTCCTGAACGGAACGGACCCTGGGCCTGCGTCCGTAGGGAGCGGCGAGGCTCGCGGTCACGGTGCCATCCCGATGGCGTTCTAGGGGGTGGGAATTGGAGGGTCTGCTCGACTACTGGCCCATGCTGGTTGCTGGTGTTGCCGTGATCGTCTTTGCGGTTCGGCAGGAGAGCCTTGGAAAGCAGCACACGAAGGGACTCGCTGAGGTCGTGCATCAGATCAAGCTGCAGAACGGCCGCATCGGGAAGCTGGAAAAGTGGCAGGCCTACGAGGCGGGCCGCCACGGCGTTCCGTTCAACGGCGAGAACGGAGGGAAGTGACGATGAGCCGCGTACCCCGTGGCATCCGGAACCACAACCCCGGCAACCTCGACCGCGTGCCCGGGACCACCTGGCGCGGGCAGGCGGCGCGGCAGACCGATCCGCGCTTCGTCGTGTTCACGGCCCCCGTGTGGGGCATCCGGGCGATGGCCCGGGTCCTGCGCGTCTACTACCGCCTCCGCGGGCTCCGCACCGTGCGGAAGATCATCAACCGGTGGGCGCCGCCGACGGAGAATCGGACCCACGCCTACGCGCTGGCCGTCGCCGCGCGCCTCGGCGTCGCCTTGGACCAGGAGCTCGTCCTCGACGACCGCACGCTGATCGGGCTGTGCGCGGCGATCACGAAGCACGAGAACGGCTACGACCCCTATCCCGAGGCGCTCTACGCCGACGGGGTAGCACTCGCAGGGAGGTGAGAATGGAGACGCGAACCGATCCCGGGGCCCGAGATCCGAGCCCCCCGCTCTACAAGCTCCTGCGCGCTGTATTCGCTGGCATCGTCGCCAGCGGAGCGACCTGGCTCGTCGCGCACGGCATCCTCAACGCGGAGTCTCGAGGCCCCGTCGAGGATGCCGCGATGCTGATCCTGATGGGGTTCCTCATGGCCTTCGGAGCCCACGCGCGGGACCGCGGCTGGTTCATCGGGAAGTTCATCGCGCTGGCCCTTGCGCTCTCGCTGGCCGGCCCGATCGCCTGCAAGACCGCGACACCGCGCGAGGCGTGGGGGACGGCCCTGGCCACGTACTCGGCCGCGGCCGCCGGGATGGCCGTCTACTGCGACCTGCCGGATGCCGACGCGGAGAAGTGCATCGAGGCCGCGCGGGCGACGCTGGTGGCGGAGCCGATCATCGCCGGGACGCAGGAGGCGATTCGCAACGGGACCGCCTCGGAAGGTCTTCTCGAGAGCAGCACGTCGCGGCTCGGGGATCTCACGACGACGGTAGAGGAGGTCAATCCGTGAAGTTCAGAAAGCGCCCCGTGGTGATCGATGCCGTTCAATTCGACGAGCACTCTGGCGAGCTTCCGGCAGGCGTGTCGCGTGCTCCTGGGGACGGTATCGGAGGTGTCTTCATCGACACGCTGGAGGGGAGGCTCTACGTGACGCATGGCGACTGGATCATCTGCGGCGTGAAGGGTGAATACTACCCTTGCAAGCCGGACATCTTCGAGGCGACCTACGAACCTGTCGAGGAGGCGCGCTGATGGGTCCCGAACTCCTGGTCGCGATTCTCTTCGCGGCACTGCAGCACCGCGAGGCTCTGACGGAGGCCGGCATGGCCTTCCTCTCCTCGATCCGCTCGCTCCTCGAGGAGGACGAGATCACCCCGGAGCGGCTCCGAGAGATCGGGGTGACGGCGGCGGCCAACGGGATCGACCTTCGGGAGACGGTCCTCGAGCGCCTCCAGCCGGGCGGGTCATGGCACGGGCGCATGAGTCCCGAGGAGCTCGAGCTCTTCTCCGCGGCTGTGGCCGCGGCGCGTTCTCGGGTCGCCGGGGGATGAGGGTCACACTCGGGAGCCTCCGCCGGATCCTCCTTCGGTATCCACACGATCCGGAGGTCGTCGCCCTCGTGGACCTCGAGCTCCGGCGCCGGCGGACGGCGCGTGGACTCTTCCAGCGGGCGAAGGGGGACAGGCTCGAGCAGCGGCGCTCTCGCCGCGCGGAGGTGGCGATGCGAGTGGCGGCGTTCCTGGCGGCAGCGATGGCGGCGACCCCTTCGGTGGCCGCCTGCAACCTGAAGACGGCGATCTGGACGGCGGCCTCCGGGCCCGTCTCCGGCTACGAGGTGGAGATCTCCAGGGACGGGGCCCCCTTCACGAAGCTCGGAGACGCGACGGGAACCGCCTTTCCCGTCACCGCCACAGAGGGGGAGACCGTCAAGGTGAGGGTCCGGGCCTTCGCGGAAGACGCGACCCCCCGCCGTGTGGGGGCGTGGTCTCCGGAAAGCCCCTCCGTCACCTTCTGCCCCCCTCTCGGGATCCCTGGTGCCCCGACATGGAGCGCCGGTCCGTCCAGCGCGATCCTGACGCAGCCAGAGGTGGATCTCTCGGGCGAGGCGTTCGGGCCTGGGAACCCGCTCTATGCCTGCGTCGCCTGGCGTCCCGGAGAGTCCCCGTCGTGGCTCGATCCTCGCCGGGCGGTGGCGGGTCAGCACGAGGTCCCGTGGCCGGCGGCGACGGCGGACCTGCCGGCGGAGTATCGGGCACGGTGCATCTCGGGCGGCGGCTGGGGAGAAGAGGCGCTCGCCGTGGCGGAGGTCTCGATTCGGTAGCCGTCCGGAACGGAACCGTTCACCACACGGATTCCTCCGGTAGCGGCCTGACAGACCCTCGCAAGAACGGCGGCTCCTACGCATCCCCCAGGGCATTCTGAGCCGCTGCAGCAGGGACGTAGGGAATCCGGATGAGCTCCGCCGCCTTCTTCCTCGCCCGGTCCCCGCGGCGGTCGTAGCGTGCCGTCGTCTGCGGCATGGCGTGGCCTACGAGCCCCTGGACGGCCACCAGGTCCGCCCCGGCATCTAGGAGGGTGCTGACGTAGGTACGCCGGCAGTCGTGCGGCGAGAATCGCGCCACGCCGGCCTTGTACGCCCGGCGCTGCAGGATTCGATAGACGGCCTTCGCAGCCAGGCGCCGAACCGTGACCCTCCCCACGTGATCGACCGGGCAGAACAGCGGCCCTTGGGCGCTGCCGCGGAGCGCCAGCCAGTCGTTCACCGCCCGCTGCGCATCCCCGGTGATCCAGACCACGCGCTCGACGTTGCCCTTCCCGTGCCGGATCCGCAGGGCTCCAGATCCCGGGCTGTAGTCGGCCAGGTCGAGTGCCACGAGCTCTGAACGTCGCAGACCGGCCCCCAAGAGGACCGCCAGGATCGCGGCATCCTTGACCCTCCACGGCTTCCGCTCGGCCGCGCAGCGGCGAAAGAGCGCGGCCACCTCGGAATCCTCGAGCGCCCGGCCCGCCGGCAGGGTCCGGACCTCCACGTTCTCGACGTCGACGGCCTGGTAGTACTGCTCGGCCGTCATGAGCTCGAGGCGGCGGGCCTCCTTCAGCACGCCGCGGAGAGCCGCGAGAAACCGGTTCACCGTCGCCGGAGCGTATCCAGCCTTCAGCCGGGCCCGGAGAACCTGGGTGTGCTGGTAGCGGAGCAGATGCCAGGGCATCGTCTCCGCCGTGCAACGCGCCGCCGAGGCCTCCCGGGCGAGCCACTCGATCGCGTGGGTCATCGCGCGCCGGCTGCCGGGCCCGAGCCGGGCCAGGTAGACGGCGGCGGGGTTCGGTGCATCCTGGTGCGCGATGTCGCGCACCGTCTCGACCTGGTGCATGGCGTCCTCCTCGGTCACGTTGCAACGTTACACCAGCGCGCTCGATCTTGTCAACGATGGAACGTTACGGCAGGATGCCGGACATGCCGATTCGACGGGACGAGCGACGGAAGTGTGACACCTGCGGCGCCGAGCTCCGCCGCTGCCAGGCGCCGGCCTGCATGGCGTGGTTCGCGCCGCGGCAGGGGAAGCAGCGCTTCCACTCGGAGGCCTGCCGCCAGGCGGCGTTCCGGAACCGGGCCGCGAAGGTCAAGCCTCAGAGGAAGCGGAAGGGCTGACCTTTCGGATGCGGCACGTCCAGCGGCCGCCCTTCCTGATCGGGATCTTCCCTCGGTGCTTCGCCTCACGGTCGGCGATGTTCTCGGCGTGCGTCCCGAGCCACAGATGCTCCGGGTTCACGCAGGCCGGGCGGTCGCAGCGGTGCAGGACGTGAAGCCCGTTCGGGATCGGTCCGCGTGCGATCTCCCACGCCATCCGGTGCGCTGAGATCATGCGCCCGCCGATCATCAGCCGTCCGTAGCCGTGCCGATCCTTGGCGCCGCGCCAGATGGCGCACCCGGTCACAGCGTCCCGCGCGACGGGCGACACGCGGGCGACAGACTTTCGTGGCGTAACTACCCGATCTTGCTCACGTGGGGGCATGTACTTCATCTGACCGTCGAGGTCCAAAGTCTCGTCACTGTTCATCTTTTTCTACCCTCCTATTGGCATGCGACACGCGGGCGACAGGACGGGTCATCGCCTGGACGAGTGCGGCATCGTGCCACCGGGCGTAGCGCTCCGTGTTCTGGACGTTCGAGTGGCCGAGCATCCGCTGGATCACGTCGAGCGGGATCGCCCCTCGGCGCATCGCCGTCGCCGTCGAGTGCCGCGTCCCCTCCCGCACCGGCACCACCGGCACCCCAGCCGCCCTGCTCGCCGCGGCCCGGCCATCAGAAGTCGCCTGGCGCGACCTGGCAGCAGATCACGCCGCGGCTGCGCCACATCTGCACCACCCGGTCGCGGTCGTCGAAGGCGATTAAAGGACGCTGGAGTGGATTGAGCGCGTCGAGCCATTCGGCCTTTACCACATCGTCGGGGCGGTAGTCTCCCGCCGAGCGCATCCGAAGCGCGTCGTACTCTCCGACGTGCGTGCGAAGCCATTCCTCGGTCTGCTTGCGCACTTCCTCCGACCGGCCAGACCAGATTTCGACACGATGCGCTGAAAGCAGGGTGTTGGCGAGATAGCACATGCGTTGAATCGGCTTGTCGTGCTCGCACGCCGCGAAGAACGCGCGCCAGTCCTTCGGATGCTTCTGGATGAAGTGCAGGCGGTGTGTAATGTCCGCCAGCGTGCCGTCGAGATCGAATGCGATGATCATCTCTTCTCCTTTCGCCGCTGCCCGGCCGGCGGCATCTCCTCCAGACTCGGCGAGCAAGAGTCGCACCGCGCGTGGTAGGTGCGCGGCTCCCCACGAAACCAGCGCGGGCCGATACCGTTCCAACTGTCGGTGATCGGCGACTCTCCCCAAGCGAAGCGCCCTCCGCAGCGGCAGCATCGGGAAAACACCCACCGCTTGAACGCCTGCACCGGATGGATCTGGATGCGCCAATGGTGGACGTGCCAGCGCGGATGCTTCCACCACGGGCGCACGAGCTGGCAGTAGCCACGAACGAGGCCCCGGGCGACGGCTTCATGGTCTCCGAAGCTTCTCCACCTATCGTCGCGGCCCCCCGGAAACGACGCCGAGTAGAGCGCCGTCGCAAGCTGCCGAGGCGATAGCGGCTTGCCGCGGTCCCAGAAGGAAACGCGGTTGAGCCACAGCAAGGTCCAGGCGACGGAGCCCTCCGCCTCCATCTGCTCGCGCGTGTACCTGCCCTCCGGATCGACGTTCGCAAGGCGCCTTCGGACCGCATCGGAGGACTCGTCCTCGACGTACTCGGACGGCCTCTGCCTGTTCAGGAAATGCAGGTCGGAGAGAACCTTCTGCACGAGGCCATCCGGAGGCTTCGGAAAGCTCCAGCGGCAAGAGTCGTCGTCTCCACGGATGTTCGGATCTCGGTGCCAGATCGTGACGACGCTCGGCCGGTAGCCTTTCGGAAACGCTTTCGAGGGGCGGTCACGCCACGGCCTGCGGATCTCGAACGCGACGGTCATCGGGTCGTGCATCGGAACCTCGATCAGGCTCTCAATCGAGCCGGCCAGCAACGCCGGGAGGGAAATCCTTCCGGCTCTCCAACTTGTCGGCGCACTCGCGCAAGGCGCGCACCATGTCCTCTCGCTCCGCGTTCGAGATGTAGGACACGTACCCACCTTCTCCGAAGGTGAAGGTCACGAGAGCGAACCCCCAGCCGGGAGGCATGGCGTTTCCGATCATCCTTCCGATGTGCTGCGCCGTCTCCTCCACCGTCGTCAACTGCCGCGCCTTTTCACTCGCCATCGTTCTTCCCTCCCCGCTTCCCGGCCGGCGGGCTGGGCGGCGGCTCCTCTGCGGGAAGGCTCGACCAGAAGGTGTCCAGCCATGCGTTCTGCGACTTCACGCTCTCGGCCTCTTCCTCGCGCCGCTGGATCAGTCTGGAACATTCACGCCTGGCCCTTGCGATGCGATCCATCCGCCACTCTGCACCAGACTTCGGACCGTCGATCATGCCATCGAGGATCGAGTAGACGCGCGAAATGCTGAGCTGCTGAAGCATGAACTCCTTGAGTCCCAACAGCTCATCCGGCACCTTCCATGCGTTGACGGCCTCGGCCATGCGAGCGTATCGGGCCTCCTTCATGGCACCCTCTCGCGCCCACCTCGCGCGCCGCTCCGACTCCGCGGCGAAATCCTTGCGAGAGGCGGCCTCGCACTCCGCGTCGCTCATCTGCACCGTCTCGATGATGGACTGCTTCGCCCGGTTGATCTCGGCCTCGTAGTCCGTGGACGGTTCGATGCGCCGCGGCGGCGGTACGTCTAGCGGCTCATCTCGCATTTGGACACACGCGCCGAAGGCGCGCACACACCGAAGCGCGTACTCACGAACCGTCGTGATCTCACCACTTTCAACCGGAGCCGTGTATCCCGTAGGCATCAGTCCCCCTCCCCCGGCAGCGCGACGCCCGCGGCGCGGACGGCGGGCCAGTCGCCGCGGGCGGCTGCGCGAAGCTCGTCCGGCATGTAGCGCCACGCGATGCCTGGGCCTTCCCGATCTGCGGTCAGGATCGTCGCGGCCCACTCCAGCACCGCCCGCAGCTGCATGATCTCGGCGTCGCAACCGGCAATCTCCCACAGTAGGCACAGATAGTGCCTAGGCCCGCCCTCTCGCCCGCAGCCCTTCCAATGGGTGCTCGCGTTACTCGCCATCGCTCTCCCCCTTCAGCGCCACGTCACGGTACGGCTCTCCGCAGCGGCACGGATGCACGCAGCCGTCCTCATCGGTGAAGTGGATGTGCCGATGCGTCTTCTTTCTAGTGCGAGCATTCCCTCGCTTCGTAACCGCTCGCAGCGCGTCACGTTCCCGCTCCAGCTCCTCCACGATGGGCTGGACGGCGGCGAGGACTAGAGCGCGCAGCGAGCAGTCAATGTCAGCGATCTTCCCGTGCATCGGGTCGATGACGTAGAACCCCTCGGGCAGCGCCGCCTCCACCGCGGCGCGCAGGCGGTCGGCGGCGGTCACGGCTTCTCCTCTGTAGCGGCCACTAGTTGTCGCATCGTTGTCTCCAGAGCCTTAGCTTCCGCAGCGAGAGCGTCGCGGGCATCGAGGTTCTTGAGAAGCTGGTAGAACGACTCCAGGCTACTCTCTGGCAGCTCTCGCGTTGTCCATCTCGATTGGCACTCTTCCTCGCGGCATTGCCTACGACGGCGCAGTCCGTACTTGCTCGGCCTGCTATCAATCACGTTGGAATCCCCGCCGCACGTTGCGCAGATGGCGGGATTTGTCATCCACGTCACAGCGTCTCCTTCGCGCGGTGGGCGCGCTCGTGGGCGACAAGTGCATTTGCAGCCACATCGCGGTTGTACGGAAAGCACGACGACGATTGCGCCACCACCTCCGAAATCAGCCGCTCCCGCTCGCTGCTGCGAAGCGCCGCCAGTTCCGCCTCGCGCTCCGCGAGCTGGGCGCGGAGGGCGGCCTCGCGGGCGATCACCTCATCTGCGACGCGCAGCCACTTGTCCCCGTAATCGCCGGGAACGGACTGGATCGCACGCGGGCTCGGACCCGGCTCAGCCCACGCAGCGCGCAACGCCCGCGCCAACGCTTCGCGCTCGCTGGACGCAGGGGCGGAGGGCGCCATGTCTGACGCGACCGCAAGCGGTTGGCGGGTCTTAGCCGCCTCCTCCGTCCCCTGCGCCGCATCGCGCTGGCGCTCCAGCTCGTCGGCGGCGGCCTCGCACGCGGCCCAAGCAACCACGTCGATGGGAGAATCTGAGGCAAGCTTATAAAGCTTCTTCTCCATGTGCCTAAGCACAGCGATCCAGTCCGTCATTCCCCCTCCACCTCGGCCAGCGGGGCGGGCGGCTCCGCCGCCGCGAGCCTGGCCGTCACCTCGAGGTCCGCCTGGATTGCGTCTCGGTACTTCTTCGCTGCAGCCGTGACCTCGCGCAGCAGCGTCAGACCCTCCTCGAAGGTGAGGTCGATGGAGTACGAGGTCTTGCCATCACCGACCGAGAGCTTGAACCAGGTTGCGCGCTGCGGCTGCGCGTAGGAAGGCGTGAGCGTGACGGATATGGCCGCCATCAGTACTCCTCCGCCGCGGCCGCCTCGGCCTTCGCCTTCCTCCCGCGCCCCCGCGGCCTCGGCGCGTCGTCCTTCGCGATGTCGTGGTCCTGCGCGTCGTCGTCCACCGGCTCCATGCTCGGAAGCTTCTGCTGCTTCTCGTCCAGCGTGAGCGGCCGCGTCCGGATCACCTCCCCGGTATCGCAGCGGACCGTCTGCATGACGCCCTCTTCGTAGTCCGGCGAGGTCCGGACCTGGACGTCTCGCCAGGTCCGCCGATCCCGGATCTCCTTCGAGAGCTCCCGGATTCTCTCGTCCATCTTGGCGAGCTCGTCCTTGTTCTCCTTCGCGTCGGCCTTCGCCTGGGCCGAGAACGTGTCGCGCTCCGCTAGGAGGCGCGCGCAGTGGTCGCTGCGCTCCGCCCATTCGGCGTCCGTGAGCGGGCAGGGCAGGGTCTCGGATTCTCGGGTCATTCTTCCGTCTCCTTGCGGGCTCCCCCGCGTTCTGCGACGGCTACCTCGCCGCCGATGGACCGATACGATGCGAGCCACCGGTACGCGCTCCTGCGGCTGCACTCCAGCGCCTCCTGCACGTCCGCCACCGATGGCTTCCGGTGCAGTCGGCTCACCAGGTCAGCGAAGAGGAGCGCGTCCGCCAGGATGGAGCTCCGACCACGCCCGCGAATCACGGCCGCGCCTCCGCTTCGAGCGGCTCCACGCTCACCACCCGCCGATAGTCGCGGTTCATGCACGCCGCCGGCGGCGTGACGATCGTCTCCGCCTTCGCCCTGGCCTCGGCCTCGTCGGATGCGTCGAGCGTCACGACGTAGGTGCGGCGGATCGCGATGGCGACCGCGTACTTCATCACGGCGCCGGAGCCCGAAGGCGCTGCGCCAGCTCCGCGCAGAGCCTCACGTCCACCAGCGCATCGTGCGCTCCGCCGGCTTCGAGACCGAAGTATTCCGCGAGGGTCGGGAGCTTGAAGTTCTTCGGCTGCTCGGCCGCGGCCACGTTCTCGTGAAACCACCACAGCGCCCGCTGGTAGGTGTCGAGCGGCTGGAAGACCGTGCCGGGTAGGAACAGGTCGTGGCGCTTGCACGCTGCCTGAAGCCTCGGGCAGTCGAACGCGGCGACGTTGTGGCCCGCCAGTCGCGCGATCTTGTACGGCCTCCCCGCCTTCGAGACCATCGGCACGGCGGCGAAGCGGCGCAGGAACTCGCAGAACCCCACGAGGACCTCGCCCTCCTCGCGGGCACCCTGCCAGGCCTCCGGGGTGTAGTGGTTGAGCTTCAGGGCCTCCGGGTCGGCGGCAGAGACGGCGAACCGGATCTTCGCCTCGAACGCGCCGACCTCGTGGTGGCCGTCCATCGCGACGGCCGCGAGCTGGATGTTGGGATGATGCGGCTCGACGCCGCCGGTCTCGAAGTCAAAGAAGACGACGGCGCCCATCAGAGCAGGTCCCCCTGCTGCGCGTCGGGACCCACCCCGAGCGAGCGAAGGATCTGGTCATACTCCGCCTGCGTGAGCGTCTCCGTGCTGGAGACTGAACGCTCGACGATCGTCGAGAGGAACCGAAGCGCCGCCTGCGGCTCCGTCTTCCCGCGACCGGCAAGGAGATCGCGGAGCCGCTGCCGCTGCTCCCGCGTCACCCTCGGCGCCGGCTGGTCCGGCAGCGCGAGCTCCTCGGGGCGCGCATCGAAGGGCCCCGTGCCGTCCTCGTCCTCCACCTGGTAGTCCGCGTCGATCGGAGCCGGATCTGCCTTCCCCGTCCGGTCGAGGTCCCCCATGACCTCGCCCACGGCGTCGGCGACGTGGGTGAATCCCTGGGCCCGCGGCGGCTCCGCGAGCTCGCGCCCCACGTGGTCCGGGATCACCTCTCCCGTCTCCGGGTCCCGCTCCGGCTCGGAAGAGGGCGCCGCAGCAGGCCTGGAGAGAGCCCCTTCGCCGGCGGGGTGTCCGACCGGCTCCGTGACAGAGCCTTCCGGCTCTACCTGCTGCGACGCCACACCTCCCGCCCCCTGGGAGACGAGGCTGCGGATCTTCCGGCGGAGGATGAGGGCCTTGTTCTTGTCGCGCGTCGACGGCCGCGCCTCGAGCTCGGAGGCGGCCGCCTCGAGCTCCTCGACGGTCACGTCCTTCCGCGCGTTGAAGGCCTTCCACGCCTCGCCGGCGTAGGGGTCGGCCGGGGACGAGAACCCTCCGTCAGGTCCCGCGATTTGCTGGCCCTGCCCGCCCCCGGCCGTCACAGTGTTCGCGGAATCCGCCAGCAGCGGATCCGGCTCCTTCGGCGGCGTCACGTCCCGCTCGGGCGCCGCCGGGTAGTCCTGGAGCTCCTCGACCAGCGTCGCGCCGGCCAGGAGATCCCCGAACGTGTCCCGGCAGAGGAAGCCGAGCGCCCGGTACATGAGCATCCGCTTCGTGTACGTGGCCCACGGGCCGTGATTGTTCCAGTCGTTGTAGCCCCGGGCCTGGACACGCCCCTCTTGCAGGCGCACGAGACCGGCGCGCATCGCGTCGCCGAGCGAGAAGCTCGCCGAGCTCGGCTCTTCCATCCCGGCCCGGTGCGCCGTCACCGTGCATGTCCACTCCGGCGTGTTCTCTGCGCCGGCATACTCCACCCGGAAATCCGTCCCGGGACGCAGGCCTCCGCGCATCTTCACCACCGCCCGCGCAGCGTCTCCCATGAGACCTACGCGCCCGTTGACGAATGTCACGTTCGAGAGCGCGAACATCGGCTGGAGCCCGAGCTCCTTGCCGGCCTGGAGGATGCCGACGACGGCGCCCACGGCGCGCTCCCCGGCCTTCTCGAGCGACTTCGGAACCATGCCGCCCTGCACGAGACCCGTCGCAAACCGCCAGGCGTCTTCGAGCGTGCGGAGCTCGAGGCCGCGCTCCCCCATTGCGACGGGCAGCTTCGTAGATGTCCCCTCAGCCAAGATCGCCCTCCTTGAGCGCCCACCGCGGCACGGTGAGCGACTGAATCTCGCCGGGGTATCCCGGCCAATGCCCCGAGGCCTTCGCCTCCGCGTACTGGTCGAGCCACCGCTCGATCAGCGCCTCACCGGCCAGGAGCGTCGCCCCGTCCGGCTCGTAGACGGCGACGGCGTAGGGCGGCTCCTTCTCCACGGCGATCCACGCGAACCGCCGCTTGTGCTTCGAGATCGCGTCGAGGCCCGCCATGTAGTGCGCCGCCTGCGCGTGGTAGGAGTACCGAGCCACCGACGCCGCGAAGGCGCCAGGGCTCGCGTCCTTCGTGCTCTTCAGGTCCACGATCCACGTCCAGCCGTCATCCCGCGAGATGCAGTCGAGGAGCCCCTTGCAGAGCTCCCCGGTGCGCTCGTGCGTCCAGACGGCACCGACCTCGCGGTGGACCGCGCCGCGCAGCAGCGCCGACGCCCGCGGGTGGGACCAGACCGCCTGCAGCCCGCCCTCGATGGTCGCGTGCTCGTCCGCCGTGACGATCGTCTTGCCAGCGGACTCCGCCTCGAACTCCTGCCACATCGTCCGCCCGGCGACGGTGCGCCGGTCCACCTTCGGCGCGACGACGAAGCTCTTCTCGAAGAGCTCCGGCTCGAGGACGGCGGCGTGGAAGTTGGTGCCGAAGATGAGCGCCGGCGTCGGCGCCGGCGGGTGGACGAGCTCCTGGTGGGCGTGCGCGGCGCTGCGCTCGAAGTGCTTCAAGAGCGAGCTGTTCGCCGCCGGGATCGCCTCGTAGGCGGCCCGCGTGATGTTCGGATGCAGTCCGATCTCAGCCGACAAGGGGCTGCCTCTCGAGCTCCGCAAGGAACTCCGCCTGGCGCTGCCTCGCCCGCTCGGCGCGGATCTCCTCGCCGGCTACCTGGCAGGCGAGCTCGAGACTCCGAACCCGCCGCCGCAGGGCCTCGTTCTCGGCCTGGAGCCGTTGCATCAGCGACGCGCGGCAGCTCTCGCTCATGCGCTCGACGCGGAAGGGGAGGGTGCTCACGAGCGGCCCTCCGCCTTGGCGATGGCGGCGCGGGCCTTGCCGACGATGCACGAGGCGTCGTGGGCGATCTCGGAGGCCTTCTCTGCCATCTCGTGACAGACGATGCAGACCTGGTAGGTGCCAGAGGAGCGGTCGGAATCGTCGTAGTAGGTGACGTCTCGCGCGCCCGCGAGCGCCCGCAGCGCCTCCAGCAGGTCCGGCGCGGCGGCGATGAGGTGCGCGTCCTCCTCTGACATCGGCCACACCTGCGAGCCCTTCGCTACGAGCGGGGCCTCGTCGCTATAGGCGTCGCAGTAGACTCTCCAGCGACCCTTTTGGTCCTGTTCTGCCATCCACGGCCCCGGCGTGTGCTTCGTGCTCACGACCGCCACCACGCCAGGAACCCGTAGACCGCGAAGCCGTAGACGACGACCGAGAGGACCGCGAGCGCCGTGCAGAAGACGCCGCCGCGGAACGTGCGCGGCGCCTCCGCCTCGTCCTCGTCCGGCGTGCACCGCCGGCACGGCCCGTCGGTGCGAAAGAAGTCCTGGCACCGGGGGCACTGGAAGAGCGTCCCGGCGCCGTCGCACGCGAAGCAGGTCCGCGACCCTGGCCGCCGGCAGCGGCAGCCGTGCGGGCCGCCGAAGATCCCGTTCTCCGCGCTCTGGCAGCACGAGACCTTGCCCGTGCCCTCGCAGGCGAAGCACTCGGCCGAGGCTGCGATCGGTTCCATCACCGCTCCACCTCGGACTTCCACCAGCTCGGAAGCTTCCTGCCGCCCTTGGCGCGGTTGATCGTCTCGACGACGGCCGCGGCGATGCAGTGGCTTCGGCGCACTCCGGTCTGCTTGCGAAGATGCGCGGCCCTGCTCCGAAGCGTGTTCACGCCTCCGCGGAGACTACTGAGCGCCCGGATCGCCTCCGCGTCGTCGAGCTTGCCGTTGTAGCGGCTCACGAGCAGCCCCACCCCGTCGATGATGTCCGAGTCGAGGCCGGAATCACCGAAGGCCGAGTGAACGATCTCCAGATCCCGTGCGAGGGTGTCGGCCCCTCGGCGGTACACCTTCGTCAGCGCCGAGACGCACGCGATGGCGCCATTGCCGCGCTGGCGGGCAATCTTCAGCGCCCGCTCCCGGACGATGGACGCGATGTGCGTCTCTTCCTCTCGCTCCGCCGTCAGCCTCACGAGGAAGATGTCGTAGGCGCTCACCCGCTTCGTCGTGTTCAGGTGGTCGAACAGGTCCGCCTCGCCTTTCTCGTCGAGGCCCTCGTAGACCCAGCACTCCACCTTCTGGCCGTGCCACGTGCCGAGCCACTGCTTGTAGGCCCAGGTCGAGTGCTGCCCGTCGATGATCCAGTACCAGTCGCCGACCTTATTCACCGTGGGCGGTGAGAACGACTTCGGATCGAAGGCGTTGGCGATCTTGTTGGCCCAGTTCTGATCGAACCTGCGCTGGCTCACCTCCTCACGGACCCTCATCTGGTCCAGCGGAACCCAGGCAAGCTTCGCTCTCCCGGTCAGTGCCTTACCTGCCACGTTGCATCCCCCTCTTCAGTCGCTTCGCGAACGCGGTGATCGCGCTGAGCGCCTCCTCCATGACCGCGACGCACTCCGCGAGCACCTGCGGATCGACCTTCGCCGGGTCGATCAGCTCGCACGACGGCGCCAGCGCCTCCAGCGCTCCCGAAAACTCCGTGAGGACGCGGTTGTGGTTCAGGCGCCGCGAGCTGCCCTGCACCACGTCAGCGGGAATCGAGACGCCCATTCGGCGGGCGCGAATCACCACCGCCTCGCGGCCTACGCCCACGATCTCGGCAATCTGGCTCGACGAGTGCCCAGCCGCGGCTAGCTCGGCGAGGTTCTTCCAGCGGTCCGGCTTGCCGACGCCGCGCACCTTCCGAACGACGTTGGCGCGCGAGAGATTGCCCTCGGCCTTCGCCTCTTCGATGGCGGCGTCGAAGGCTTCGTCGGAGACGCTGTCGCTGAGTGCGTATGGCCCCTGCGACAGGGTCGATCGCTGAGTGCCAGTGACTTCAATGATTCTCGAAATGTTCGCGGCGCGAACATTTGATGCGTGCTGACCCGGCTTGAGGATCCGCCCGGCCTCTTGCCCTTTCCGGATCGCCAGCCCGATGCACCGCTCGGCCCGGCGCACGATCTCCGACGCGGATAGCTCGGCGTCCTTGCCGAGCTGCTTCTGCATCGTGTAGACGCGGATCGCCTCGGCCTGCGACTTCAGCTCCACGATCTGCTCGATGTCGTCGTTGGCGAGCGCCGCGGCGAGCCACTCCTTGGCCCGCTCGCAGGAGAGGATGATCCGGGTCGCCGGGTCGCTGAGGACGTCGAGCCCCTCGGGGGCGGGGAGGTTGGCGATGGGGCCAGGGGCGGGCGGCGGGCTGGCGTGCGGCGTCATCGTGCGAGCCTCCAATGTGCTCGCACGATGCACAATCACGGCCGATGCGTCAAGAGCCTATGTGCACGTCTCCTGCACTTTGACTCGCCGGTTCGATTTTCTCCCGGCGTCGAGCGGCGGAGGATCCGAGAGCGGGGGGTGCAGATGGTCCCAGAAGTACTGAACCGGGATCTCCAGGGCCTTGGCGAGGCGTAGCGCCTGGTCGTAGGTCGGATCTTGCACCGAGTCCTCCCAGGCGCCGATGCTTCGATACGCGACAGCGGCTCGCTGGGCTAGTTCTCGGTGGCTCAACCTACGAGTCAGCCGCCACCAGTAGAGGTTTGCGCCGAGAGTTGGGTGGTGGCGCGTCTTAGTCGTTGTTTCGTCTGTGCCCTGCACATGCACAGGGTACGAAAAACATGAGCTATGGCACGACTATAAGCAGCGCGCATTGACTCTCCCTCCAGGAATGTGCAGGCTACGCGCACAATGCCTGACGTGCCCGCGAACCCGTTCAGGGAATACAAAGAGCGCCACGGACTCACCTACCGGGAGCTCGCTTCGACGCTCGGTTGCTCGTGGGACCTAGCGCGGAAGCTTGGTTCTAACGGTGCAACGGTCGTCTCACCCGGTTTGGCGAAGCAGTTCGAGCGCCGGACGCGCGGGGAGTTGTCCTACTCCGTAGTCATGGCGTGGGTCGGAGACCGCATCGAGATCAGTGTAGGACGCCGGCCGCTCAATGGCCGCGCACGGCGGACGCAATGACCTACTGCCTCCAGCCGCGACCGATCATGCAGTCTTCCCACCGCCGCTGCGCCAGGTCTCGGGGGAAGATCCCGACGCCGGCGTCATTCCTGCAAGCGGCTGAGTCGCTGTCGAACTCGTACTGGGTGCCGCCGGCCCTCGTCCAGGGCTTGCTGTAGATGCCCAAGAGGCCCTGCAGGAAGGGCACGCAGCCCAGCGATCCGAGCAGCAGGAAGACCACGAGAAGCAGCCTCATCTCGATTCTCCCGCGGGCCGCCAGCGCCCGAGCCATGTCCCCCACGATCCGGTCCGGTCGCCCGGCCCGCGGGAGATCCTCTCACATCGCGTCCGCAGGCTGAACCACGCCCCAGGGCGCGCCCGCCCTGCGGGCCATGCAGGGGGGCATGGCCGCTTCCGTCCTCGACGAGATCATCCGCAACGAGCTCGGGCCCTGGCTCTCCGCTGCCCAGCAGGCAGACCCCCACGCCCTCCGCCTGGTCGCCGCCGCGCTCGACTCCCACGCCGCCTACCTCGCGGCCGCGCCCCTCGTCCGCCCCCAGGACTTCGCCGACGCCCTCCTCGCCGACCTCTGGGCCGCCCTCGGTGCCCTCTCCAACGGCGCCCTCGACGGCGACGCCCTCCACCGCATCGACGCCCTCGCCGAGCGCCTCCCTCACCACCGCGACGCCCACCGCCGCCTGCGCTTCCTCCACGCCGAGATCCTCGAGCCCATCGACGCGACCCCAGCCGGCGCCGCCTGGGTCGCCCGCCACCTGGCCAGAAGCCGCGCCCTCGAGGCCTTCCGCGCCGCCATCCGCGACGTCCACCTCGCCGCCGCCGACTCCAACGATCGCGCCGCCGCCGAAGCCCGTGCCGCCACGCTCGGCGCCGCCCTCCACGCCCTCGAGCAAGACGGCGACGCGCCGACGCTCCTCGAGCAGGCCGCCTCCAACGCCGAGCTCGGCGCGCTCTCCTCCGAAGAACCCGCCGCCCCCGTCGTCGAGAACCTGCTGTGGCCCGCCCACGTCAACGTCCTCGCCGGCCCCTCGAAGGCCGGCAAGACCTTCATGGTCTGCGCCGTCCTGCGCGCCATCGCCACCGGCACCTCCCCCTGGTCCGGCACCCCGGACTGCCGGCCGGGCCGCGTGCTCTTCCTCTCCCGCGACGACACCACCGCCGAGCTCGCCCGCCGCTTCCGGCTCCTCGACCCCACGGAAGCCTCCTGGTCCTCCGGCATCTCCGTCCTCGGGAAAGAGCGCCTCCCCCCGCGCCTTGACGCCGCCGGTCTCGAGGCCCTCGCCCGCGCCGCCATCCGCGCCCGCCGCGATGGCAACCCCCTCGCCGGCATCGTCCTCGACCCCCTCGCGCTCTTCCTCCCCCAGGGCGCCGACATCAACCGCGAGCGCGACGTCGAGCCCGTCCTGACCGGCCTCGAGGCCCTCTGCTCCGAGCACGACCTGTGGATCTGGGTCATCCACCACGTCCGCAAGCAGCCCGGCGACGCCCGCCGCACGCAAGACGCCGGCGACGACCACCAGGCCATCATCGACACCGTGCGCGGCTCCGCCGCCATCGTCCAGATCGCCCGCGCCGTCGCCGTCTTCACCAAGCCCGAGGCCCACCTCCGCCTCATCTCCCCAGCCGCCAACCACGCCCCCGCGCGCCCCTTCACCCTCCAGGTCTGCGACCCAGGCGACCACTCCATCCGCTACTTCCGCCTCGGCGACGCCTCCCAGCACCCCATCGCCCGCCTCTTCGGCCCCGAGGAACCCTTCTCCTTCACCGACTTCGTGCGCCGCGTCGAAGGCCTCGAACCCACTGAAACGCCCGGATCCCAGGCCAAGAAGCGCGGACGCGCCGCCTGGGACGACGCCCTGCGCGCCAACATCATCGTCCACACCCGCACCATCCGAAGGAAGGCCTACTACCAGCTCGCCCCCTCCGTGGTCGCGGCGATGGCCATCACCGACGCCAATGGGCCAATGGGCCGCGAGCGGGCCGCCCAATGGGCCGACCTGCCCGGCAGTGGGCCGTCCGGTGGGGGGTACTACGTACCCCCCACACCGGAGACGGCCCACTCAGCCGGGGCCGACGCGGCCGCCGATCCGGCCCACTGCGATCCCTTCGCCACGCCAGGCAGCACCACGGACGACGACTGGTGAGCGGGGAGAACGACACGAGCGACGGGAAGGGCTCCAGGTCATGAGCGCGCGCGCCATCGCGTCCCCGAGGGGGAGGCTGGAGACCGTGCGGGCATCGGGTCGCCTCGACGCCTCCGGGAGCCCCCTCGGGGGGTGGGGGCTGAGAACAGACATTCTCGCCCCTGCCCGCAGGCTGCGCGCTGGCGGGCTGGCTCGCCTCGCCCGCGCCGCCTGGGCCCCTGCCACCCCCGCCGGCGCCTCGTCGTCGAGCTCGAGACGCCAGGTGGGGCCCCATGAGCGGCCCCTACGCACTCCCACATCCACCTCCCCCTTCAAGCCCCCGCAGGCTTCGCTCTTTTTTGCTGGAGCGATTTTCCGGCCCTACCCAGACCCGTTCGTCGTCTTGGGCTGGATCTGGATTTCTCGGGCATTCGGCGCGTTCTGCGCTGGTAGGGGGTGACGGGTATGGCGGTGGAGCTTCTCGGGCTGAAGGCGGCGTCTGTGGAGAGGTCATTTCGGGCGACGGCGGAGACGTTGGTGGAGCTGGCGGATGCGGCCGCGAGGTTGGGGGCCCTCGGTGACTCGGGGGCGGAGGCGGAGTTGGCGGCGCTGGTGAAGGTGGTGCTGGAGTGCAACCAGGCGGTGCTGTCGGGGATGACGAAGTGCCTGGAGCTCTCGCAGGCGCGGGGGAGGTCGTGATGGCGGAGGGGGATCGCGCGCATCGGTGCGGGACGTGCGCGGCGTGGCAGCGGCCGCCGGTCGCCGGCTGGAGGGGGAGTTGTCGGCGGCTGCCTCCGTTCGTCGGGGAGGATCGTGGCGCGGAGTGGCCGCTCACGGACGGGGCGGACTGGTGCATGGGGTACGTGCCGGACGCGGAGGCGCAGCGGCGGCTGGCGGCGGAGCTGCGGGCGCTGTTCCGGCCGGCGGAAGGTGGCCAGCAGTGACGGATGGGGTGCGGCCGCGGCGGGTGTTGGGGCTCGACCTGGGGACGCGGTGCGGGTGGGCGCTGGCGACGAGCGCGGAGGTGGCGGGGGCGCGGAGCGGGGTGTGGAACCTGCAGGAGGGGGATCACGAGCTGCCTGGGGCGCGGCTGCTGGTGTTCACGGAGCGGCTGGAGGAGCTGCGGCCGGAGGTGGTGTTCTACGAGCACGTCTCGCGGCACGTGAGCTCGCGGGCGGCGCATCTGTTCGGGGCGCTCGAGGGGATCGTGCACCTTCACTGCGAGCGGTACGGGGCGCGGTTTCTCGGGATTCCGGTGCCGACGGTGAAGAAGCGGGCGACGGGGCGGCACATGGCGAAGAAGGAGCCGGTGTTGGAGGCGGCGCGGCTGGCGTTCGGGCGGCCGGATCTCGCGTCGCACGACGAGGCGGACGCGCTGTGGGTGCTGCAGTGCGGGTTCGACGTGCTGGCGTTCGGGCGTGGCGGCCTGGAGGAGCGGCAGCTGCGGCTGCACGGGAAGACGAGGGGGGGGAAGTTGACGGGGCAGCCGGACCGCCGGCGGCGGGAGTGGCGGGAGGGGAGGCTGTGAACGAGCGGCTACGGGCGCTTCGGAAGGCGGCGGGGCTGACGCAGGCGGAGCTCGCGCGGCGGGCGGGGCTGACGGGACCGGAGATCTCGTACCTCGAGACGGGTCGGTGCCATGCGTCGGAGAGGACGCGCCAGGCGATCGGCGCCGCGCTCGGGATTCCGGAGGATCAGCGGGCGGCGGTGTTCGGTCCGCTCGGGAGGATCGGCCGACCGGCTGGGAGCAGGTCTCGCGCGCGGGATGGGATCGCGCTGTGGCGCTGCGCGCCGCTGCGGGCGCTGCTGACGCAGGCGGCGTGCGAGCGGAATCACGAGCGGGCGATGGCGGCTTCGCGGTCGAAGCGGATGCTGCGGTTCGATGGGAGCCACGCGCCGGAGGGCGAGATCCGGATGGAGGCGGCGCTCGCGCTCTCGTCGGTGGGGGCCTGCATCGGGTGTCCCGGGGTGGTGGCGCTGGCGGGCCGGGCGGGCCCCGAGCGGGTGGTGGCGCGCGAGGTCCGGGAGCGCCCGAAGCCGACGCCGATGGCGGAGCTGCCGCCGAGCGCGGAGCCGAAGGTGCGGAGGCGGAAGGTGATGAGGCGGCCGCCGGAGACGTTGAGCCTGTAGAGGGTGCCCGGTATGGGTCCGGCGCATGGCCGAAGCCATGAACCCTGCGCCCGGCCCGCCCTTGATCCGCTTCGGGCGGAGCGGGGCGGAGCTGAACGACTTCGAGTGGTCGAAGGTCGTGGAGTACGTGGCCGAGGGGCGGAGCGAGCGGACGGCGGCCGGTCTGGTGGGCGTCGTCTTCGAGGCCCTGGCGGAGCAGGAGGCGAAGGATCCGGCGTTCCGGTCCGCGATGCAGGACGCGCGCTCGCGGCGGATCGGGGCGGTGGAGGACGCCTTCTACGACTCGGCGCGGGGCGGCGAGCCGAAGGCGCAGGTGGAGTGGCTTCGGAACCACGACCCGGTGCGCTACCGCAAGTCCCCGGAGCCGCCGCCGGCGGCGCGCGACCAGGAGGGCGACGATCTCATCCGGGCAGGGGCACTGCTGGCGCTCTCTGGCCGCGAGAAGAAGCTGCTGCAGACGCTCCTGCAGTCGGCGCTCGGGGTCGGGCCCTCGGCGCCAGCGCCGCGGGACGTGAATCCGCGACCGAAGAAGGCGCGGGCGCGGCGCCGCACCGCCGAGGCGCTCGAGATCGGGGCGGCGGGGCTGCCTCCGCCGGGAGAGCGTGCCGAGGAGGCGGAGCCCTGGCCGGTCCCGGCCGAGGACGACGATGCGTAGGCGCCGCGACTCGGCGGCGCGCAGCGACTCGGAGCTCCTGGCCCAGCTCGGCGCGGTCTCGCGCTCGGTGCGCTTTCAGACGATGGGGCTCCTCGTCGATGGCCACCGGTTCGATCTGAGGCTCTACCCGTACCTGGTCGATCTGTTCGACTCGAACCACGCCGACATCGTGATCCGGAAGGGGGCGCAGCTCGGCTTCACGATCGCGCTCGTGCTGCGAGTGATCGCCCTGGCCTCGGCCCTCTACAAGCGGTCGGTCATCTACTTCATGCCGACCCGGGACGACGTGTCCGACTTCTCGAAGGCGCGGTTCGACCGGCTGCTGAAGGAGAACGCGGTGCTCGCGCGGGACGTGCGCGGGACCGACGCGACGCACATCAAGCGGATCGGGGAGACCTTCGTCTACTTCCGGGGCGCGAAGAGCCGGTCCCAGGCGAAGTCCGTGCCGGCGGATCTCGTGGTCTTCGACGAGCGCGACGAGATGGATCAGGACCTCGTGGACCTGGCGCGGACCCGGCTCGACGGCTCGCCCTGGCGGCACCAGGTCTCGCTCTCCACGGCGACGCTTCCGGACTACGGGGTGGACCACGACTACCAGGCCTCCGATCAGCGGACGTGGCACATCAAGTGCCAGGCGTGCGGCAAGTGGACGTGCATGGAGCTCGACTGGCCGGAGAGCGTGAAGCGACGTGCCGACGGGACGGCGTACCGGGCCTGCAAGAAGTGCTCGGGCGAGATCCACACGCTGCACGGTGATTGGGTCGCGGCGTATCCGGACCGCTCGAAGATGGGGCTCTGGGTCTCGCAGCTCTGCTCCCCGACGGTCTCTCCGCAGCTGATCCTCGACGAGTACGAGGACCCCGGCCACAACGTCCGCGAGTTCTACAACTCACGGCTCGGTCTCGCGTGGGCGGACACCGAGGACATCCTCGACGAGGCATCGCTGCGGGCCGTGACCACGGACGAGCCCTCGAAGCGATCTGCCCAGGGGCCGTGCTTCCTCGGCGCGGACGTTGGCAAGCGGGAGATCCACTGGTGGGCGGGGGAGAAGCGGGACGGCGAGCTCGAGATGCTGGCGTTCGGGGTGGTCGGTGACTTCGGCGAGCTGAGCGACATCCTGCGGCGCTTCAACGTCGCGGTCGCCGTCCTCGACGAGATGGCCGAGACCCGGAAGGTCCGCGAGTACAAGGCGCTGCACGGGGAGGTCTGGGGCTGCTGGTACTCGGACGCCCAGCGCACCGGCTACGACTGGGGCGTGAAGGAGCGCAGGGTGGCCGTCAACCGGACGGAGCTCCTCGACCAGTCCCACCGGATGATCGTTCAGAAGCTCGTGAAGATGCCGCGTCCGGATGACCGCTGGCACGACCTGGTGAAGCACATGACGAATCTTGCGCGGCTCGTCGAGCGCAACAAGGAGACCGGGCTTCCGAAGATCCGATGGGTGGTGAGGGGAGGGCGGAAGCTCGATCACTGGCGGCACGCCTTCGCCTACGCCGTTCTCGCCGCAGAGATGGCGCCGATCGCAGAGCGCGCTCGGCTGATCCAGTCACCCCGACGCACGAGACCGACGGCGCTCTCGTGGATGAGCGCGTAGCCATGCTGACCGCGAAGGAACCCGCCGAGAGGCTGCTACAGGCGAAGTCGTTCTACGAACACACGTGGGACCAGTACGACCGGTGCAGGTGGTTCGCGGAGGTGCAGACGGACGAGGAGTACCACCACGGCAGGCAGTGGACGGACGAGGACCTGGCGTACCTGCGGAAGCAGCGCCGGCCGGCGCTCGTCTTCAACATCATCCAGTCGAAGCTCCTTCACCTCATCGGGGCGCACGAGGACAACCTCGAGGTGCCGATCGCGGCTCCGGTAGGAGTCGAAGACCAGATGCTCGCGGACCTGCTGAACCACATCCGGGATCGGATCTGGGCGGAGATCGACGGGGCGGACGTGGACGCCGAGGTCTGGGAGAGCGGGATCATCTGCGGCATCGGGAGCTCCGCGATCGACGCGGTTCCGGATCCTGATGATCCGGCCATGCTTCGGGTATCGCTCTATCCGCTGTCGGCCTACGAAGTGCTGTGGGACCCCGCGAGCGAGCGGCGAGACCGGAGTGACGCGCGCTTCGTCTTCTGGCACCGCTGGCTCTCGCGGACGGAGTTCAAGCAGGAGTATCCGGAGCACGCGGGCCGGATCGACGAGATTTTCCATGAGCAGTTCGGGCTGTCTGCGGACGTAGCCCACTGGTTGAAGGTGAATCCATCGCCGGCCACATCGGGCGACGTTCGTGACCTTCGTGGGACGCTCTACTACGACCGGCACCGGGACCAGGTGCGGGTGATCCGCATGGAGTACAAGGCCTCCACGAAGCGCCTATTCGCCGTCGATCCGGTGTCGTCACAGATGCGGGAGGTCGAGCCCGAGGAGCTGCGGGTCATGCGGCAGCTCGCGCCCTCCATCGAGAGCGTCTCCAACTGGACCACCGAGTACCGGTGGCTCGAGTTCGTGGGCGATGCCGTGCTCTTCGATGCGCCTTCCCCGCTTCCGATCGACGGCTTCTCGATCACCTCGAGCGTCTGCCACCAGGACCACAAGCGGATGCCCTACGGAAAGGTCCGGATGCTCCGGGATCCGCAGGGCGAGGTGAACAAGCGGATGTCGCAGACCCTCCACCTGATCGTGCAGCAGACGCAGCCGGGGGTCTTCGCCGAGGCCGGTGCGTTCGTGAACGAGGCCGAGGCCGAGGCATCGCTCAAGATGGCCGGGTCGGTCACGAAGCTTGCGCCGGGTGCTCTCGCCCAGGGAAAGCTCAAGGAGCGCACGGTTCCGACGCTCCCTGACGCGCCCCTGCAGATCCACCAGCAGGCGATCCGCCTCATCGACATGATCTCCGGCATCTGGTCCGATCAACTGCTGGAGCCGCGGGGGATCCCGGAGGCTGCGGCCACGGCGCAGCTGAAGCACAGGCAGTCTCTCCTGGCGATGCGTCCCGTGATGCGTGGGTTCACGTCCTACCAGCGGGGAGTCTTCCGGAAGCTCCTGCAGATCGTGGTCCGGGCGATGCCGGACGAGCAGATCGCGCGGCTCCTCGGGAACGCGAAGCGATACCAGGTGCAGGGTCACATCGTCATGGACGGGCAGACGGGGAAGTCGGTGTCGATCGACTCGATGCGGGACCTCCAGTACAACGTCGAAGTCCGGCCTGCGGACGAGAACTCCTCGCAGCGCCTCATGGAGCTGCAGACCCTCGTCGAGCTCCACGGCGGCGGGATGCCGGTCGATCCGAACGTCATCATCGACTACCTGGCCATCCCGAGCGATCGGAAGGAACAGCTGCGGTCCTACGTCAAGTCCCAGGCGGAGGCCGCCGCGCAGAACGCGAAGCAGCAGATGGCGGCGTCGATGGCGCAGCTGAAGCACGTCGCCTCGATGGACGTGGCCGATCGGCGGCTCGAGGCGGGGACGCTCGCCGAGAAGGCCCGCCACAACAAGGCGCTCGAGCTGATCGCGCAGGCGAAGCTCGGGAAGGACGTGTCGGCACTCATGGCGGACTACTCCCAGGAGGAGCAGCGCATGGTGCTCGACGTGGTGATGGAGATGCTGAAGAACGTCAGGCCGCCGGCTGGCGGCGAAGGAGCGATGGCATGAGCAAGCGCCCGAAGGATTCGACCCCTGAGCCCGCGATGGCCCCCGAGCTCGAGGAGCAGTTCGCGCTCTCGGAAGAGGAGCAGACCGCGCTGGCCGGAGAGCCCGCCGCGGATCCGGAGCCGCCTCCCGCGGCGCCGGCCGCGGAGCCCCCGGCAGCGGCGGCGCCCCCGGCGGAGCCGGGCACGGCGCCCGAGGAGCCGCCGGCGCAGGAGGAGCCGGAGACGATCGAGACGCTCCGCGCGCGGCTGAAGCAGTCGGAGACGGATCGGCAGGAGTGGGAGCGCCGGGCGCGGCGCGACCGCGAGCGGCTCCGGCAGGCGCGGATCTACCCGCCGCAGCCGGCCGAGGCGCAGCAGCCCGCCGCGCCGCCCGCGGCTCCGGCCCACGCGCAGCACCCCTTCCCGCAGGGCATCCCGGTCGAGCTCGGCGAAGACGGCCAGTACCGGATCCGCCCCGAACATCTGCAGCAGGTAGTGGACCGCCTGGTCCCGAGGCCGCAGGTGGCGCCGGCGGCGCCGGCCCCCGCTGTCGCCACGACGGAGGAGGTCGCCGAGGTCTACGCGCGGACGCGGGCCGAGATCATCTCGGCCGCCGAGGACCCGGCGGAGGCGAAGTCGGTCATCGAGGCGGGCGAGGCGGCCTACCAGTGGCTCGACGGCCGCGTCGCGCGGGGGCTGCAGGAGACGGGCCTCAACCTCCGCGGCGCCGGGCAGGAAGCCCTCCTCGAGTTCATCGAGGACGAGGGCATCGGCCAGGAGTTCGCCGCCCAGTTCCCCGGCTACGACCTCGAGGAGCTGATCTCCCTGGTCGATCCCTCGGCGAGCCGGGCGATCCCCCGCAACATCCGGCGGTTCGTCCGCCGCCAGGTCGCGCTCCGGCGCGCGGCGCCCCCGGCCCCCGCGGCCCCGGTGCCGCCGGCGGCACCCGGGGCAGCGCCCGGGGGGCGGCCGAGCCGGGCGACGGTGATCCGCATGGGAGATCGCCCGCGGTCGCTCGCGCTCAAGGGCGGGGCTCCGCCTCCGGTCTCGACGGCCAAGAAGTACGCCGACATGAGCGGCGAGCAGGTGCTCAAGCTCAGCGCGGCCGAGCTCGCCGAGTTCGACCGCGTGCTTGCGGAGCAGACCTAGCCCGGTACACGTAACCGCATCGCCTCGCCCGAGCGCATCGGGCGTGCCCGAAAGGGCGGCCGTGTAGATCGCGGGAACCGGCACCCGCCGCCTCGCCCGAGCGACCTCGGGCGTGCGCCCATCCGATTGGCGCCGACGTGTAGCAGCGACGTCCGTCCGTCGCCTTGCGTTCGCGTGACCTCGGGCCGCGAACGCGCGGCCGGGAGTGTCTCGCGCCGCGCGCGTGCGCCCTTGCGTTGGATGGAGACCGGCGATGGCCGTCACCGAGTTCGGGACCTCGGATCCCCAGACCGTCAAGCTCTGGAGTCGCTCTCTCACCCGAGAGGCGATCTACCGGACCTACATGAAGAAGTTCATGGGCACGGGGCAGCAGGCGATCCTGCGCCTCGTGACGGACATGCAGAAGCAGCCCGGCGATCAGGTCCGGTACTCGCTCCTGCGTCAGATGACCTCCTACGGCGTCCGCGGCGACAACCCGCTGCGCGGCTACGAGGAGCAGCTGACCTACTACTACGACGACGTGAAGATCGACCAGATGCGGAACGGCCACGCCTTCCGCCGCATGAGCCAGCAGCGCGTCGTCCACGACATGCGCCGCGACGGTCGCGACAACCTGGCCGACTGGTTCGCGAACCGCTTCGACGAGCTCATGTTCGGGCAGCTCGCGGGGATCTTCACCGCTGGATCTGCCGCTCCGGCGGACTTCCAGAGCCACGCCGGGAACACCCTGGCGGCCGTCACCGGAGACACGGACCACTACATCAACAAGGCGACGGAGGTCTTCAAGTCGGACCACATCGAGCTCCTGGTGGAGAAGGCCCAGACGATCGCGCCGATCGTGAAGCCGGCGATGGTGGACGGGGAGGAGTACTTCGTCCTCGTCGTGCACCCCTACTGCATCACGGACATCCGGACGGCGACGAGCGGGAACCAGTGGATCGACGTGACGAAGTTCATGCACATGGGCAGCAAGAAGGACAACCCCTTCTTCAGCGGCGTCGTCGGGGTGTGGAACAACACCCTCGTCTACGCCTCGACGCGGATCCCGCTGCTGAACCCGGGGGCCTCGCAGTACGCGCGGTGCCTCTTCCTCGGAGCCAACGCAGGCGTCATCGCCTTCGGGAACGCCTACGACGCGCTCGCCCAGAACTACTACGGCAGCGAGAACATGTTCGCCTGGTCCGAGGAGATCGACGACCACGGCAACGAGAAGTCGATCGGCGGTGCCGCGATCGTCGGGATCAAGCCCTGCATCTTCAACTCGAAGCGCAACGGCATGATCGCGATCGACATCAAGGCCGTGGCGCACAGCTAGCCCTGACGCTGCCGGGCCCCCTCGCGGGGCCCGGCGGCCTGGAGAGACACGATGCCCATCACTGGCGGCGCTCTGAACGTCACCCCCTACCGGCACGTCCGGGAGGTCTGCTTCGCGTTCGGCGGGAACGACCTCGCCGCTGCGACCTACCTCTACGACATCGCGGACCTTCCCGCGGGAAGCCGCGTCGTCTTCGCGAGCCTCCTGGTCGAGGTCGCGGCGACCGGAACGGGGACCAACACCCTGGCCGTGCAGACGAACGAAGGGACCCCGACGGTCCTCCTCGGCGACACCCCGGTCAACGGCAAGGCGCAGGGCTACGTGAGCTCGTTCACGGCGGCCGTCTCCGGCGGTCCCACGAGCGCGATCACGGCGCGCAAGAAGATGCCGGCTCGGCAGAAGATCCAGCTGAAGAGCATCGTCGGCGCCGGCGACAACACGCTCTCCGCCTCCGGGATCATCACGCTGGGGATCGTGGACGAGGATCTGAGCGCCTAGAGGCGCCGCGGGAGGCGTATGCCGTTCGGAGGATCCGGACTACCGCCGGTCGCCTATCGCGAGGCGCGGCAGCAGGTCTTCCCGTTCACGACCGAGACGGCGGTCGGTGTCCACTCGTACCCCATCTTCACGCTTCCGGCGGGTTCTCGGATCCTGCAGGCGACGCTTCTCGTGGAGGTGGCTGGAGTCGGCGGCGGTGCGACCTCGACGGGCCTCATCCTGCACCAGGACTTGACCGTCATCCTGGGGGCCACCCCGATCGACCTGAAGGCGACGGGGCTCTACGACTTCTCGACGGCCGCAGCATCCGGGGGACCGACGAGCGTGGTGACGGCTCGGAAGAAGAGCGCGACGCCAACCCTCGTCTCGTGGGGCAACACAATCGCGAGCGCGCCGCTGACGGTTCCGGCCTCCGGGATCCTGATCCTCAAGATCGCCGACGAGGACTCCGCGTAGGGGGCGACGATGGACCTCGCCACGCTGCGCGCGACCGTCACCGAGAAGCTCGGGCTCGAGACAGCGGACCTCCCGGAGGCCCGCCTCGACCGGGAGCTGAACCGCGTCTGGCGCTTCGGCATCCCGAACCGGATCGACTCGGCCGCGATTCGCGGGTTCGTCTCCGTCCCGACCGTCGCCTCGGTCGCCGACTACGACCTCGACACCGTGCTCGCCGCGACGCCGCTGCTCGCCGTGGAAGGCCCCGTCTTCTACCTGAGCCAGGAGCTCGACCTCTACTCCGACCCGCAGCTCTTCTGGCAGGACTTCGACCTGGCCAGCGTCGCGGAAGGCCCCCCGCAGGGGGTCCTCGTCCAGGGGAGGCGCATCACCGTGCAGCCCACCCCCGACGCCGCGTACACGGTCCGGATCTACAGCGCGCGCTACCGAGACGCCCTGACTTCGGCCGGCATCGCCGACGAGCAGGAGGCGACGGCGGTGGTTGATGGCGCCGCCTCCCGGATCGCCCACGAGCTCGGCCAGGAGGACGTCGGGACGCGCTTCGAGAACCTCTTCGAGGCGGACCTAGCCGCGGTCGCCAGCCGCTACCGCTCCAACACGTCGGCGCTGCCTGCCGTGAGGATGGGGTTCTAGCGTGACGTGGGACGCGACCAAGCCGGCCGGAAGCCTTCCCGCGTCGCAGGGCGGTGCGGACATCCGGACGAACAACGCCCACCTCGAGGCGGCGCTGGCGGGGGAGCACGACTACCCCGGCTCGGCGACTCCCGGGCCGCGGCGCCACAAGTTCCCGCGTGTGGACGCCTCCGGCCGTGCGGCCCTCACGGGCCAGGTCGCTGGGAGCCCCGCCTTCCGCACGGACCGCAAGCAGATCGACGTCTACAACGGGAGTGACTGGGACGAGTACGCGGCGCTGCCGGTCGCCTCGATCATGCCGTGGGGAGGTGCCGTCTCGAACATCCCCGGGGGCTGGCTGCAGTGCAACGGCGCCGAGGTCTCGAAGACGACCTATGCCGCGCTCTGGACCGCCTTCGGGACGACGCACCTCTACGGGACTCCCGCGGACCCCACGAACAACTTCCTGCTGCCGAACTTCTCCGGGAAGGTCGCCGTCGGCTACGACTCTGGCGACACCGACTTCAATGCCGTGGGCAAGACGGGCGGCTCGAAGACGGTGGCCCTCGAGCCGGACGAGATCCCTCCCGTCGATCCGACGAGCGGGGACCATGACCACAGCGTCGCCGCATCGCCGTCCTCGACGGTGACAGCGGACAGCGGAGCCGGCGTCACGCTTCCGCACCCCTCGCACGTGCACACCACGTCCACGCAGGGCCCGCACGATCACACGTTTACTGGCGCCGGAGCCGGGCACCCGAACGTCCAGCCGTTCGTGACGGTCCTCTACCTCATCAAGGTCTAGCGATGCCGTACCAGTCCTTCCCGCTGCTCGACTACCGGCAGGGCGTGGACCAGCAGCGGAAGGCCTGGATCGCGCCGGCGGAGACGTGGGACACGCTGCTGAACTGCCATCTCGCGCACGGCCGGCTCAGGAAGCGTCGCGGCTACCAGTACCTATCCCAGCTCGGGACGAAGGAAACGCACGCGGTCGGGGCGCTCGGCTCCACGAACTACGTTGGCACGATCACCAACTTCCCCCTCCTGCCGAAGGAGGCGAGCCCCAGCACCTACGAGGTGGTCTTCACGGACGGCACCCAGGTCGTGACCGACGACGGCGCCGGGTCCCTCGTGGGAGACGGATCGGGGACGATCGACTACGCGACCGGTGACTTCGATGTGACCTTCAACGTGGTGACGACTGGGGCCGTCACCTGCGACTACGAGTACCTCCGGCAGACGGTCGGCGCAGCGCAGAACGGCGTGCTCATGGTCGACAGCTACGTGCAGCAGAGCGGGACCGAGACGCTCTTTGCGATCGACCGTCGCCGGATATTCCAGTACGACACCTCCGAGCAGCGGTTCTAC
>JACDJA010000546.1_pt1 | contig 42127 bp, 41 predicted proteins | sample 7449241 | NCBI WGS metagenome assembly JACDJA01 (sample SAMN14253289, study PRJNA609438) | sludge metagenome | isolation source: initial anaerobic sludge | collected 2018-12-20 | reverse complement strand
CTTGTCGAAGGAAGCTTGTCGAAGGAAGCTTGTCGAAGGAAGCCTGCCGAAGGAAGTTTGTTGAAGGATGTTCCCGGCGTCTGCTGATCGTTCATGGTTCGACAGGCTCACCACGAACGGCGACAGGCTCACCACGAACGGTGACAGGCTCACCACGAACGGTGACAGGCTCACCACGAACGGTGACAGGCTCACCACGAACGGTGACAGGCTCGCCACGAATGGGACAGGCTCACCACGAATGGGACAGGCTCACCACGAACAGAAATCATCCGTTCATCCTGAGCTTGTCGAAGGAAGCTTGCCGAAGGAAACCGATCGAAGGAAGAGCATCAGCGTGGGCACAAAAAGTGTACCCGGTTGGAGTGGGGAGGAGACCATTTCATCATTTTACAAGGCTGGATTGTGCACGAGTGGCGCGCTCTCCAGGCAGGCCTCCACCATTGCCTGCGCCGCATTGGAGAGGGTGCGGTTGGTATGAGTGACCGCACCCAGGGTACGACTCAATCGTAGCTCGGAGATCTCCAGCACCTTCAGTTCCGGATCATGGGTCATGGTCTCCGGTAGCAGACTCCAGCCCAGACCGATGGAGACCATCATCTTCAGGGTCTCGAAATAGCTGGTGGCCATGCCGATTTTGAGACTCAGGCCCAGTGGCTGCAGGGCCTGCTCCAGAATACGCTGAGTATAGGTGCCCTTGGCTACCAGCACCGCCTGATAGCTCACCAGATCGGCCAGGGAAACCTGGGAGCGGCTGGCCAGGGGGTGCTCGATTGATACCACAAACAGCAGCGGATCATGCCAGATGGGCCGGGTGGTCAGATTTACGATCGGTTCCGTGGGCAGGGTGACAATGGCCAATTCCAGGTCCCCCTGCAGTACGGTGCTGCAGGCTGTTTCGGAATCCATGAAGCGGATATCCAGCTGGACATCGGGATAACGTCGGCTATAACGTTTCAGGGCCGGCGGCAGTCGGCGCAGCCCGATGTGGTGGCTGGTACCCATGGTCAGCCTGCCACCCACCTCTCCGTTCAGATTGGAGATGCTGCGGCGGATATCCTCCAGTTCATAGATCATCTGCCGCGCCCGGGGGAGCAGTTGCCGGCCCGCTTCGGTGAGGCTGATCCTGCGGCTGATGCGGTCGAACAGGCGGGTATTCAGTTCCCCTTCCAGGGAGGCGACCCGTTTGCTGACTGCCGGCTGGGTCAGGTGTAACTGCTCAGCAGCGAGGGAGAAAGAGGCGCTCTCTGCCACTGCCAGAAATGCCTTCAATGCATTGATGTCCATGTGGAGTTTTTAGTCCCCTTGTGGCTGGGAAGTAGATGTAGGGTGGATAAGCGACAGCGCATCCACCGCAGCGTTGGTGGATGCGCCTACCGGCTTATCCACAAAACTACAGAAAAATTATTCCAATAAGGAATTATAAACATAAAAAAGATGAATTTGTTTTATATTTGATCGGAGTTTAAGCTTTCCACTCCATTAACAGGTGGCAGAACGATGAGCGCAAAAACACTCTACGACAAGATTTGGCAGGATCACGTGGTGCGGACCGACGCGGATGACACCACACTCCTTTATATAGACCGGCAGCTGGTGCATGAGGTGACCTCGCCCCAGGCCTTCGAGGGTCTGCGGATTTCCGGCCGCAGGCCCTGGCGCGCCGGCGCTACCATCGCGACCCCCGATCACAATGTCCCGACCCTGGGTCGGGCCAACGGTATCGATGATCCGATCGCTCGTCTGCAGGTGGAGACCCTGGACCGCAACTGCGCGGAGTTTGGTATCACCGAATTCGGCATGTCCGATGTACGCCAGGGCGTGGTGCACGTGATGGGCGCGGAACAGGCGCTGATTCTGCCCGGCATGACCGTGGTCTGCGGCGACTCTCACACCGCTACCCACGGCGCCTTCGGGGCTCTGGCGTTCGGTATCGGCACCTCCGAAGTGGAACATGTGCTGGCCACCCAGACCCTGATCCAGAAAAAATCCAAATCGATGCTGGTAAGCGTGGACGGTGCGGTCGGTCCCGGCATCACCGCCAAGGACATCGTGCTCAAGATCATCGGTGTGCTGGGTACCGCCGGCGGGACCGGCTACGTGATTGAATTCGGCGGCGAAGCGATCCGTGCCCTCAGCATGGAGGGGCGTCTGACGGTCTGCAACATGGCCATCGAGGCGGGCGCCCGGGCCGGACTGGTGGCGGTGGATGACACCACCATCAACTACCTCAAGGGTCGCCCCTTCGCACCCAAGGGTGCGCAGTGGGATCAGGCGGAGGCCGTCTGGCGTGGTCTGCAATCGGATGCAGGGGCCGAGTTCGATGCCGTGGTGCGGATCGATGCCAGCACCATTCAGCCGCAGATAACCTGGGGAACTTCGCCTGAGATGGTGCTGCCGGTCAACGGTATTGTGCCCGACCCGGATCAGGAGAGAGATCCTACCAAGGCGGATGGCATGCGCCGCGCCCTGCAGTACATGGGGCTTGAGGCGGGTACGCCGCTGGTGGAGATTCGTCCGGATCACGTGTTTATCGGGTCCTGCACCAATGGTCGCATTGAGGACCTGCGGGCTGCGGCCGAGGTGGTCAGGGGCCGCAAGGTGGCGCCCAACATCGTGCAGGCCCTGGTGGTACCCGGCACCGGTCTGGTGAAGCAGCAGGCGGAAGCGGAAGGCCTGGACAAGATCTTTATCGAGGCCGGATTTGAGTGGCGTGAGCCCGGCTGCTCCATGTGTCTGGCGATGAATGCCGACCGGCTGAAGCCGGGCGAGCGCTGTGCCTCCACCTCAAACCGTAACTTTGAAGGGCGCCAGGGGCAGGGCGGACGCACCCATCTGGTGAGTCCGGCGATGGCGGCGGCTGCCGCCGTGATGGGTCATTTTGTTGATGTGAGGGGGCTCTGATGGAAGCATTTAAAACCTTTACCGGCGTGGTGGCCCCGCTGGATCGTTCCAATGTGGATACCGATGCCATTATTCCCAAGCAGTTTCTGAAGTCGATCAAGCGTACCGGCTTCGGACCGTACCTGTTTGATGAGTGGCGCTACCTGGATCACGGCGAGCCCGACATGGACTGCAGCAACCGGCCGTTGAACGAGTCGTTCGTGCTCAATGACGCCCGTTATGCCGGTTCCCAGGTGCTGCTGGCACGGGACAACTTCGGCTGTGGCTCCTCGCGCGAACACGCCCCCTGGGCGCTGGCCGATTACGGCTTCAAGGTGATCCTCGCCCCCAGCTTCGCGGATATCTTTTTCAACAACTGCTTCAAGAACGGTATCCTGCCGATCCGCCTGAGTGGAGCGCAGATCGATGGCCTGTTCGCCAAGGCGGGTGGTGATCAGGCCCTGCGGATCACCGTGGATCTGCAGGCCCAGACGCTCATTCTGGCGGATGGCGAGGTGATCGGCTTCGAGGTGGACGAATTCCGCAAGCAGTGTCTGCTGGAGGGATTGGATGATATCGGCCTCACCCTGCGGCACAGTGACGAGATCGCCGCGTTCGAGCAGCAGCGCCGGGCCAAGGCGCCCTGGGTCTTTACTTGATAAACCGCTAAGCACGCCAAGGCAAACACAGGGAGGTGTTTGATGGAAATTGAAGAGGTTGCAAGTGACGTTTGAACTTCAATGTGAAGCACATGAAAGACGGTATTAAGTGTATGGTGAATAGGCCTTAAGCTTTGCGCACGTGGCGTACTTTGCGGTTATTTGAATAAATCATTGAGAATGAATTGAAGGTTAGAGAATGAGCAAAAATATTCTGGTACTGCCGGGTGACGGCATTGGGCAGGAGATCGTCACCGAGGCGGTCAAGGTGCTGGCCTGCCTGCGCGACGACTACGGTCTGGATATCGACATGGACGAGGCGCTGATCGGTGGTGCCGCCTACGACGCGGCCGGCCATCCGCTGCCTGAGGCAACCCTGAGCCTGGCGAAAGAGGCAGACGCCGTGCTGCTCGGCGCCGTGGGCGGCCCCAAGTGGGAGCCGCTGGATATCTCGGTAAGGCCGGAGAAGGGGCTGCTGGGTATCCGCAAGGAGCTGGGGCTGTTCGCCAACCTGCGTCCGGCCATTCTCTATCCGCAACTCGCGGACGCCTCCACCCTGCGTCCGGAAGTGGTCTCCGGCCTGGACATCATGATCGTACGTGAGTTGACCGGCGGCATCTACTTCGGCCAGCCGCGGGGTGTGCGAGTTCTGGAAGATGGTGAAAAAGAAGGATTTAACACACTGATTTATAAAGAATCAGAGGTGGACAGGATTGTCCGTGTGGCGATGGATATCGCGATGAAGCGCAACCATCGGGTCTGCTCGGTGGACAAGGCCAACGTGCTGGAGTGTACCGAGATGTGGCGTGAGGTAGCGGTCAAGGTTGGCGCCGACTATCCCGAGGTCCAACTCTCCCATATGTACGTGGACAACGCGGCGATGCAACTGGTGCGCGCGCCGAAACAGTTCGATGTGATGGTGACGACCAACATGTTTGGCGATATCCTTTCCGATTGCGCCTCGATGCTGACCGGCTCCATTGGCATGCTGCCTTCCGCCTCGCTGGACGAGAACGGCAAGGGCATGTATGAGCCGATCCACGGTTCCGCCCCGGACATCGCCGGTCAGGGTGTGGCCAATCCCCTGGCCACCATCCTCTCGGTGGCCATGATGTTGCGCTATTCTCTGGATGAAGATGCGATGGCCGAGCGGGTCGAACGGGCGGTGAACAAGACCCTGGATCAGGGCTTGCGTACCCCCGACATCTACGCCGGGGGAACCCGGAAAGTGGGTACCGAGGCGATGGGCGACGCGGTGGTCGCGGCACTTCGGGCAGGATAAGTCAGATCAAATTATTCTCGCCGAGGCGCGAAGCTCGCAAAGGTTATTACAAACCGGGTTTTGACGTGGGCTTCGCTCCCAATGGTTGCCAGGATCTGGTAGAAGACGAAAGTTTCAGATCTTTGTGTTCTTGGCGAGAGATTTATAGTAAAAGCCGGGCTGGACTAATATAGTCCGGTTTAAAGCGATTTTTGAATCTATATAGGTGAAAGCAATGAAACGGGTAGGTTTTGTCGGCTGGCGTGGCATGGTGGGCTCGGTCCTGATGGAGCGAATGCTGGCGGAAAAGGATTTCGATCTGATTGACGAGCCGGTCTTCTTCACCACTTCACAGGTGGGACAGGCAGGACCCGACATCGGTAAGCCGATACCCGCGCTCAAGGATGCTACGAGCATCGAGGAGCTGAAGGCGATGGACGCCATCGTCTCCTGCCAGGGGGGTGATTACACCAAGCAGGTCTACAAGGATCTGCGCGGTGCCGGCTGGGACGGCTACTGGATCGATGCCGCCTCGGCCCTGCGCATGGAGCAGGGCAGTGTGATCATTCTTGACCCGGTCAATATGCATGTGATCGAGCGCGCTCTGGCCTCGGGAGGCAAGGACTTCATCGGCGGCAACTGCACCGTCAGCCTGATGTTGATGGCCCTGGGTGGGCTGTTCAACCAGGATCAGGTGGAGTGGGCCACCGCCATGACCTATCAGGCGGCTTCCGGTGCCGGCGCCAAGAACATGCGCGAGTTGCTGAGCCAGATGGGCGCGGCCCACGCTTCGGTCGAGGGTCTGTTGGCCGATCCGGCCTCCGCGATTCTGGATATCGACCGGGAAGTGGCCGCAGCCATGCGCAGTGAGGCGTTTCCCACTGATAACTTCGGGGTGCCGCTGGCCGGTAGCCTGATCCCCTGGATCGACACCCAGCTGCCCAACGGCCAGAGCCGTGAGGAGTGGAAGGGTGGGGCCGAGACCAACAAGATCCTGGGGCGCCAGGATACACCGGTGCCGATTGACGGACTCTGCGTGCGCATCGGTGCCATGCGTTGCCACAGCCAGGCCCTGACTATCAAGCTTAAACAGAAGCTGCCGATAGATGAGATAGAAGGGATGTTGGCTGAGGCCAATGATTGGGTCAGGGTGATTCCGAATGAGCGGGAGCGTACCGTTCGTGAATTGACCCCTTCGGTGGTGACGGGAACCCTGAGTGTGCCGGTCGGCCGGCTGCGGAAACTGGCCATGGGTGAGGACTACCTCTCGGCATTCACCGTGGGAGATCAGTTACTCTGGGGTGCGGCCGAACCGCTACGGCGCATGTTGCGTATCCTGCTTCAGGCCTGATCAGTTGAAGTGACAGACCGGGAGCTGGCCCAGCGGCATCAACCGGCTGCTGGGCCCGCTCCTTTTTTCTATTTGGGTGAGGGTAAATGACGGACAGGGGTGTGGATGCGCGGCTTGGTGGTGAATATCCAACGCCGGTGATCGAATCGGCCGGACAGATGGCACCTTTATCGGTCGAGTTCAGGAAGATAATGCTTATCCGCGCGGTCTCAAGTTGTGGATTGTATCGGATAATGTCAGAAAAGGTGCGGCACTTAACACTATTCAGATTGCTGTATTTTGGAAAAAGACTATTTGTAAGCTATAGTTAGGCAACAAATATTAAGTCCATTCTACGTTGTGGGTAATTCCCGGAATTTCCTCTGTGACAAGCAAGGGAAGCGGGTATGGAAGGGGGAGACATGGTGCGTAAATTATCCTTGGCTGTGGCCTTGGTATTGGGGATTTCGCCGCTCAGCAGTTACGCGGTAGGGCTGGGGAATATCCAACTCAACTCCGCATTGAATCAGTACTTCGATGCAGAGATTGGTCTGCTGTCCGTCGATAAGGATGAAATCGCCGATATCAAGGTGACACTGGCCAGTCCCGAGGCATTTCGCCGCTCCGGGATCGATCGCCCGTTTATCCTCAGCAAGCTCCGCTTCATGGCAGAGGAGACGGCAGGCGGCAAAACCGTTATCCGGGTCTCCAGTCGTGATCCGATCCGCGAACCTTTTCTTAACTTCCTGATCGAGGTGAACTGGCCGAAAGGCAAGCTGCTGCGGGAATATACTGTGCTTCTGGATCCGCCGGTGACGCTGGAACGGCGGCCGGCGCCGGTACAGCAGGCGCCGATGCAGCGGGCACCGAGCCGGCAAATCACCGCCCCGGCTGCCCGGGCCGCGACACCTGCCGGACGCTCTGTCGTTGATCCGGCCGATGTGGCTTGGGCGGGCAGCCCCTCGGCCAGTGAATATGGGCCGACCCAGCGCAACGATACATTGTGGAGCATTGCCAAGCAGGTGCGCACCGAAGGTGCCAGCATGGAGCAGATGATGATCGCCCTGCAGCGGGCCAATCCGCAGGCGTTCATCAACCAAAATATCAATAATCTCAAAGTGGGCCAGATCCTGCGCATTCCCAAGGCGGGCGAGGTGCAGGAACTGAGTCGGCGCGATGCCACGACAGCCTATCGTGAGCAGTTGCAGGATTGGCAGGCCGACAGCAAGCCAACAGAAATGGCTGCGGACAGCAGTCCCGATCAGCCGATGGCCCTGGAGAGTTCGGCGCAGGTGATGCCTGAACCGGAGGCAGAGCTGAAGATTGCCTCTGCACGCCCCGGCGGTGAAGGTGAAGCCGGGCCCAGCGAGGGCGTCAGCCAGGAGGTGGCCGTCGAACAGCTGAAACAGGAGCTGATCGCCTCGGAAGAGGCGAAAGAGGCGGCACTGCAAGAGGCGGAGACGGTACGTTCCCGGGTCGAGGATCTGGAGTCTCAGCTTGAAGATCTGCAGCGTCTGCTGAGCCTGAAAAGTGAACAGCTGTCACGGCTGCAGGCGGGTGTCGCAGAGACACCGGAGGTGACAACGCCGGATGTGACAGAAGCGCCGCCCGTGGTTGCCGGAGGCATCGAGGGTGCAACGGATGGCTCGCCGGTGATGGCGGAACCGGAGCAGGAACAAGAGATTGTCGTGCCTGCCGAGGTCGAGGCGACGGAAGCTGAAAAGCCGGCGATCATGAAGGAGGAGAGTGCCACTGAGGCTGTGACACCGCCGGAGGTTGCACCGATTGTCACCGGGGAAGAGCCCTCACCTGTTATGGAAGAGGCTCCGAAGACGGAGATGGCGGCCCCGCCAGTGGAGACTGCCGCCGAGCCGGCACCCACGCCTGAAACCAAACCGGCCCCCGCGCCGGTCAAGGAAAAGGGGCTGCTGGAAATGATCATGGCGGACACCACTATGCTGGGTGTGGCGGTGGCCGGTATCGTGGTGTTGCTGGCGCTGCTCTGGGTCGCTGTCAGTCGCCGCCGCTCCAGCAGTGCCGACTTTCAGGAGAGTATCCTGATCAGCACTATCGATGAAGGTGACTCTGAACAGGTCATGGAGGAGATCGGCCAGGAGAGCGGGTCCCATGCAACCGAAGAGACCTCTTTCCTGAGCGATTTCTCACCCAGCGATATCGATGCGCTGCAGGATGAGACCGGTGAAGTAGACCCCTTGGCAGAGGCGGATGTGTATATCGCCTATGGTCGTTACCAGCAGGCCGAAGAGTTGATTCGCCAGGCAATCGAGAAGTTCCCGGAGCGGTTGGAGCTGAAACAGAAACTGTTTGAAATTCTCTACGCAACCAAGGACAAGGACGGTTTTGTTGCCCTTGCAGAAAGCGTGGCAGCTGAAGGTCTCGACCGAAAGGATCCGGTGGCCTGGGGCAAGATTGCCACCATGGGGGCACAGCTGGCCGCAGGCCACGCCCTGTTTGCCGGTGGCGCTCATGGCGAACTGGACGATGATGAACTAACTTCCCTGGAGAATGAACTGGGGCTGGATAACGGACTCGATCTGGACGAGGTATCGACCACGGTTGATCTGATTGATCAGGATGCCACTGAGGAATTGGAGTCTGTCAGTGCCCTGAATCTGGATGAGAAATCCGAGTTTTCAGAGCTGGATGATCTGAATGACCTGGCGCTGGACAGTGAACTGCTCAGGGCCAATCTGGATGAGATCAGCGCCGATCTGGGGTTTGAGCCAGAGGGAACGGGACAGCAATCTACGTCGGAAGAGGAGGATGATGAGCTGATGCTCAGTCTTGACGACGAGAGTCTGCGTCTCGATGCCGATACGGATCTCAGCCTGGTGGATCAGAGTGATTCACTGGATGAGACGGATACCGATCTGACGCTGAGTGGGCTGGATACCGAAGGGATGCTGGAAGAGGAGAGCCGCTTCGCGATCGATGATCCGCTAGAGAGCGCCGAAATGGATGACCTGAAGCTGGATGCCGAATCTGAAGCCGAACAGCTGGATGACGCGGTACTCGATTTCAGTGATTCGCTGACTCTCGATGAGGGTGATTCGGAAACCTTTGATTCCCTGGAGCTGGATCAGGACAATGCGGAGGCACCGCTGGAGCTGGATGAGTCCTTCTCACTGGATGACCTGGATCAGGAAGATGCTGGTGATGTGCAGCTGGAAGAGGAAGGCGGGGATCTCACCGATGAGATCAATACCAAACTGGATCTGGCCCGCGCCTATGTGGATATGGAGGATGCGGACGGTGCACGGAGTATCCTCGAAGAGGTCGTGAAAGAGGGTAACGATGGACAGCAGGCGGAGGCGCAGAAGCTCCTGGATCAGATCGCCTGATTAACTGCTCTCAACAGGGCAACGGAAGGCGCACTTGGGTGCGCCTTTTGTGCTTATGTCTTCAGTATCCATCACACGCCACATAAAGCGGCGGACTGTGTGCCCGTCGTCTCGGTCAATGGTGCCCACGTGCCGCCCTATGGGGGTAGCAATCGTGACCGGTGCGCATAATGGAATTCCCCCATTCCATGCTCTGTTCTAAAAACAGATTCGGTCGACACAGGCCATTTCGAGTAAGATACCGCCCCGGTCAATCCTTTTGAGACAACGGCTGTTCGCGAGGCAGAGACTGAATGCGTTTGGCAATGGGCATCGAATACGACGGCTCGGCATTTCACGGCTGGCAACTGCAGAAATCGGGCGTACGCACAGTACAGCAGATGCTGGAGGCGGCGCTGACCAAGGTGGCAGCCCATCCGGTGCGTACCCATTGTGCCGGCAGAACCGACACCGGTGTGCATGGCGAAGGGCAAGTGATTCATTTTGATACGCCGGCGGTACGCGCTCGGCGCGGCTGGCTGCTGGGGACCAATGTGAATCTGCCGGGTGATGTGAATGTCAACTGGGTGCGCGAGGTGCCGGAATCGTTTCATGCGCGCTTTTCCGCCACCAGTCGCAGCTATCGTTATGTCATTCTGAACCGGCCTACCCGTTCGGCCATCTGGCGCAACCGGGCGGTCTGGATTCACCATCCCCTGGATGCGGACCGCATGCAGGCGGCGGCTGAATATCTGATCGGTACCCATGATTTCTCCTCGTATCGGGCGGTCGGCTGCCAGGCCAAGAGTCCGGTGAGAAGCATCAGCCGACTGACGGTAATTCGTCAGGAAGACCGGGTGGTGATCGAGGTGACGGCCAACGCCTTTCTGCACCACATGGTGCGCAATATTGCCGGCGTGCTGATCAGTATCGGCAAGGGTGAGCAGCCGGTGGAGTGGAGCCGGGAAGTGTTACAGTTCAGGGATCGAACCCTGGGCGGTGTGACCGCGCCGCCTGAAGGGCTTTATCTGGTGCATGTGGGATATCCGAACGAGTATGGACTGGATATCAATCAGACGGGGAGGTGATGGGGATGTATTTTTATTCGCTTTCTCCCTGGGATAGTGGGGTAAAATCTTCCGCAATACGGCACTATCCTGTATCGTTATTCGTTCTATGAGAACCCGGGTGAAAATTTGCGGTATCACACGTCCTGAAGATGCCCTGACGGCGGTCGACGCGGGGGCGGACGCCATCGGCCTGGTGTTCTATGCGCCCAGTCCGCGGGCAGTCACGGCGGCCCGGGCGGCCGGCATCATTCAGCGGTTGCCCCCCTTTGTCAGCAGCGTCGGCTTGTTCGTGAATGCCACTGCCGACGAGGTGGCGGCGATCCTTGAACAGGTGCCGCTGGATCTGTTGCAGTTTCACGGTGACGAGACCCCGGCCGCATGCGATGGGCATGGACGTCCCTATATCAAGGCGGTGCGAATGCGTCCCGGGATTGATCTGAGGGAACTGGAGCGGCAATATTCCCGCGCGGCGGGGCTGCTTCTGGATAGCTATCAGGCGGATAAGCCCGGCGGCACCGGCATCACCTTCGACTGGGGCTGTATTCCCCAGGCACTGCGCAGCCGCATCATCCTGGCCGGCGGTCTCTCTCCGGATAACGTGGAGGCGGCCATCGGCCAGGTCCACCCCTACGCCGTCGATGTCAGTGGCGGCGTGGAGCAGGAGAAAGGTATCAAGGATGAAGAGAAGATCAGGGCATTCATGCGAGGAGTAGAGCGTGCCAACCGAAAAACCGATTGATTTCACCCGCATGCCGGATGCCCGGGGGCACTTCGGCCCCTATGGCGGCCTGTTTGTCTCCGAGACGCTGATGGAGCCGCTGGAAGAGCTGCGTGATGCCTATGAAAAATACATGCAGGACGCCGACTTCCTGGCCGAGCTGGATGCCGATCTGGCCAACTATGTGGGGCGCCCCTCGCCGGTCTATCATGCCGAACGGCTCAGTCGTGAGAATGGTGGTGCCCAGATCTACCTGAAACGGGAGGATCTGAACCATACCGGTGCGCACAAGGTGAACAACACCATTGGTCAGGCGCTGTTGGCCAAGCGTATGGGTAAACGCCGCATCATCGCCGAGACCGGGGCCGGCCAGCACGGCGTGGCCACCGCGACGGTGGCGGCCAGGCTGGGGTTGGAGTGCGTGATCTACATGGGGGAGGTGGATATCGCCCGCCAGGAGGCCAATGTCTATCGCATGCGGCTGCTGGGCGCCCGGGTCGAATCGGTCAAATCCGGCTCACGCACCCTCAAGGATGCGCTAAACGAGGCGATGCGCGACTGGGTGACCAATGTCGATAATACCTTCTACATCATCGGCACCGTCGCCGGTCCCCATCCCTATCCTGCCATGGTGCGGGATTTTCAGACGGTGATCGGCCGTGAAGCCAAACTGCAGATGCAACAGCAGAGCGGTGGCCTGCCCGACGCCCTGGTCGCCTGTATCGGTGGCGGATCCAATGCCATCGGGCTCTTCTACCCCTTTCTGAACGACGCCTCGGTGGCGATCTACGGTGTTGAGGCCGCCGGTGACGGGCTTGATACCGGGCGTCACGCGGCGCCGCTCTGTGCCGGTACGCCCGGTGTGTTGCACGGTAACCGCACCTATCTGATGGAAGACAGGAACGGGCAGATTATCGAAACCCACTCCATCTCCGCCGGGCTGGATTATCCGGGTGTCGGCCCCGAACACGCCTGGCTGAAGGATGTCGGCCGGGCAAAATATGTTGCCGCTACCGACAAAGAGGCGCTGGAGGCGTTCCATATCCTGACCCGGGTTGAAGGTATTATTCCCGCCCTGGAATCCAGCCATGCCATTGCCTATGCCTTGAAGCTGGCTCGGGAGATGGATGAAAAGCAGACCATTCTGGTCAATCTCTCGGGGCGTGGAGATAAGGACATACATACCGTGGCGGCACTGGACGGGTTGAAAATATGAGCAGGATTACGCAAAGATTCAAACAGCTGGAAGCGCAGAGCCGGATCGCGCTGATCCCTTTTGTCACCGCGGGTGACCCCGATCCCACCATCACGGTACCGCTGATGCACGCCATGGTGGAGGCCGGGGCCGACATCATCGAATTGGGTGTGCCATTCTCCGACCCGATGGCCGATGGCCCGGTGATCCAGCGAGCCAGCGAACGTGCCCTGGAACATGGCGTCAGCCTGCGCGACGTGCTGGCCATGGTGCATAAGTTCCGCGAGCGGGACGACACCACCCCGGTGGTGTTGATGGGCTATCTCAATCCGATTGAAGTCATGGGCTATGAGGTGTTTGCCCTGGCGGCAGAGGAGGCCGGTGTGGACGGGCTGTTGACGGTTGATCTGCCGCCGGAAGAGGCCGATGATCTGCTCTCATCCCTGCGCCCGCGGGGCATTGATCCCATCTTCCTGCTGGCGCCCACCACCACCGAACAGCGCATGCAGCGTATCTGTGATAGTGCCAGTGGTTTTGTCTATTATGTGTCGGTGAAAGGTATCACCGGTGCTGGTCATCTGGCCATCGGTGACGTGGCGGCCAAGACAGCCCGGATCCGCAAGCACACACAACTGCCGGTGGGAGTCGGCTTCGGTATCAAGGATGCCCAAACGGCCCAGGCGGTGGCTCAGGTAGCGGATGCCGTCATCGTCGGCAGTGTGCTGGTAAAGCGAATTGAGGAGTTGCGTGAAACGCCGGAAGAGATTGCCCCGGCCGTCGCCATGCTGCTCTCCTCTATGCGAAAAACCATCGATCTGATCTAGGATGCGGGGCGGATAGGGAAAAGGGCACCCGCCCGTGGGTTTAACGAGCATGAAAACGGGATTTAACCATGAGTTGGTTTGAAAAACTGATGCCCAGCCGTATTCGTACGGAAGGCGGCAACAAACGGGCCGTACCCGAGGGGCTCTGGGCCAAATGCCCCGGCTGTGGGGCCGTCCTCTATCGGGCCGAGATGGAGCGAAACCTGGATGTCTGTCCCAAGTGCAGTCACCACAACCGGATCGGTGCACGCAAGCGCCTGGCGACCTTTCTGGATGCGGATAGCGGTCATGAGATCGCCGCTGAGTTGTCGCCGACCGATCCGCTGAAGTTCAAAGACAACAAAAAGTACAAGGACCGCATCACCCAGGCACAGAAGGCGTCGGGAGAGAAAGATGCGCTGATTGTCATGCAGGGGACGTTGAAGGGCTTGAACCTGGTGGCGGCTGCCTTCGAGTTCAGTTTCATGGGCGGTTCCATGGGCTCTGTGGTGGGTGAGAAGTTCGTTCAGGGGGTGAATGTGGCGCTGGAAAAGCGTATCCCTTTCATCTGCTTTTCGGCCAGTGGCGGTGCCCGCATGCAGGAGTCGCTTTTCTCCCTGATGCAGATGGCCAAGACCAGTGCGGCCCTTTACCGGATGCGTGAACAGGGCATCCCCTATATCTCGGTATTGACCGATCCCACCACCGGAGGTGTCTCAGCCAGTTTCGCCATGCTCGGCGACCTGAATATTGCCGAACCGAACGCCCTGATCGGTTTCGCTGGCCCGCGGGTGATTGAGCAGACCGTGCGCGAGACGCTGCCGGAGGGTTTTCAGCGCAGCGAGTTTCTGCTGGAGCACGGCACCCTGGACATGATCATCGACCGGCGTGAAATGCGCGACAAGCTGGCGGATCTGTTGAGTATGCTGACCCATCAGCCGAAGCCTCTGGCTGCCACTGAAGCCGCCGAGGCGCCGGCCGGGACCGAAGAGTAGAAAAGAGTTAGGGTGAGGGGCGAACCCCAACACCATGGCGCAGACGCATGCAACAGGGTTGGCGGTTAAGATTTGACTCTGACCCCATTCCTTCATACAGACAGATACCCCCTATGCGTTTTGATAATCTGGATGACTGGCTGGCGTGGCAGAGTACGCTGCATCCAAAAGAGATCGAACTGGAACTGGACCGGGTCAGCAGTGTCTGGCGGCGGCTCCACCCGCAGCTGCTCGGCTGCAAGGTGATCACGGTGGCCGGGACCAATGGCAAGGGTTCCACCGTCGCTTTTCTGGAGGCGATGTTGCGCTCCGCCAGCTACCGGGTGGGCTGTTATACCTCGCCCCATCTGCTGCGTTATAACGAACGTATCGTGATTGACGGCGAGTCGGTGGCCGATCAGCAGATCTGTGAATCGTTTGACCGTATCGACCAGGCACGTGGCGACACCCGGTTGACCTATTTCGAGTTTGGCACCCTGGCAGCACTGGATCTTTTTGCCGCTGCGGGATTGGATGTCGTGGTACTGGAAGTTGGCCTGGGGGGGCGGCTGGATGCGGTCAATATCATCGACCCCGATGTCGCGCTGATTACTACCGTGGATATCGATCACACGAACTGGCTGGGTCAGACCCGGGAACAGATCGGCCGGGAGAAGGCGGGTATCATGCGGCAGGGTCGTCCGGTGATCTTTGCCGGTGATGAGATGCCGGATTCAATTCGGCAGGCGGCAGAGAAAGTGGGGGCCAAGCTGCTGCTGGCAGGCCAGGATTATCAATGGTGCAGGCAGGAGCAGGGTTGGGATTGGCTGCATCCGGAGCACCCGCGTCATTCATTGCCACTGCCCTATATGCGGGGCAATTTTCAGTTGCAGAACGCTTCAGGCGCCTTGATGGCGCTGGAACTGCTGCGCAATGAACTCCCGCTGGATCAACGTGCGGTACGTTTTGGATTGCAGGAGGTGCGACTCTCCGGTCGTTATCAGGTGATCGGCCGTGATCCCCAGGTGATACTGGACGTGGCCCACAATGCCCAGGCGGCCCGGGCACTGTCCGACAATCTGGGGGACATGTTCTGTCATGGCCGGACCATTGCGCTCTTCTCCATGCTGGCGGACAAAGAGATCGCCGAAGTGGTCCGAATCCTGTCGTCCCGTATCGATGAATGGTATCTGTTTCCCATCGATGCCGGCCGAGCGGCCACTCTGTCCCAGTTGGAGCAGGTGCTACAGGAGCAGGGGATAAAGGCCGGACAGCGCCACTGTTTTGATCATGTCACCAGCGCCTTCAATGCCGCCAGGAGCGCGGCCGGAGAGGGTGATCGGATAGTGGTGTTCGGCTCATTCTATGCGGTGGGTGATGTGGCGAAGCTGATATGATCGGAAACGCCGCTCTACCCCGTTGCCCGATTCGATGTCAGGGTCTGGAATGGCGACCCCGACCCTCTCTATAATGGCAGCTACTGCGGAACTGGCAAAGGGTATGGCACATGGATGAAAGATTGAAAAAACGTTTGGTTGGGGCGACCGTTCTGGTGTCGCTGGTGGTCATATTTGTTCCCATGCTACTGGAAGATGAACCGGTAATTGAAACCGGCATCTATAAGACCAATATCCCACCGAAACCCGAGCGTGACTTCTCTTCCCGTGTGGTTCCCGCTGAAGATGAGAAGCTCGCTACTCCGCCAGCATCGCATCGCCCGGAGATTGTGCCGTTGAAGCCGATGCCTGAGCCCGAGGTGGTGGAGAAGGCCGAACCGCCAGCACCGCCCGAGATGGCGGAAACGGCGGAATCCACTCCTCCCGCGGTCGCGCCAAGGGTCGGACTGAGCGCATGGGTGATTCAGGTAGGCAGCTTCTCCAACCGGGATAACGCGGAGAAACTGGTGCAGCAGATTCGTGAAATGAAATACGCTGCCTTCATGGAGCAGGCTGATGTGGATGGCAAGACGCACTATCGGGTGAAGGTGGGTCCCGAGGTCGATCGTGCACTGGCCGACAAAATGCTGATCAGTCTGAATAAGGACCTTAAGGCACTGAATTTAAAGGGTGAAGTCAAATCCTATCCCTGACGCAATCGGTATTTTCTCGATTAACCGCTTCTGCTGCCTATGTGCCTCTGATAGACTTACACGTTTGCAAAGACAAAAATTCCTCTATGAATTTAAAGTCTGAACCCAGCGCTCTTGTGATGTTCTGAATGATCTGGATTGATTACGTCATTCTCGGCATCATCGGCCTGTCGGCAGTGATCAGCCTGATCCGCGGCTTTGTGCGTGAAGCCCTGTCTCTTGCGGTCTGGGTGCTCGCTTTCTGGGTTGCCTGGACCTTTTTTCGTGAGCTGGCCCTGCAACTGGATTGGTTCACCGTCCCCTCGGTGCGGCTCGGGGCCGCCTTTCTCATTCTCTTCATCGCCACCCTCATGCTGGGTGCCCTGATCAATTTTCTGGTGGGCCAGCTGGTCGACAAGACCGGGCTGAGCGGCACCGACCGGTTGATCGGTATTCTGTTTGGAGCGGCCCGGGGCGCTATACTGATAGCTATACTGGTACTTTTGGCAGGGTTAACACCCTTCCCGAACGATCCCTGGTGGAAGGAGTCACAATTGATCGGCTATTTTCAGGAGCTTGCCGTCTGGCTGAAACAGTTGTTGCCGGCGGATATCGGCGAGAAGTTTAAATTCATTTGAATCTTGATTAACGATTGAGAAGACTCTCAAGGGTAGACAGATCATGTGCGGTATTGTCGGAATCTTTGGTTACAGCCCGGTCAATCAGGCGATCTATGAATCCCTGCTCGTTTTACAGCACCGGGGGCAGGATGCGGCGGGAATCGTCACCATGGATGGCAGAAAACTCCATCTGCGCAAGGACAATGGGCTGGCTCGCGATGTGTTCAGGACCGAGCACATGATCAATCTGAAAGGGAATGTCGGTATCGGGCATGTCCGCTATCCCACCGCCGGCAGCTCATCCTCGGCCGAGGCGCAGCCCTTTTATGTGAACTCACCTTACGGCATCACCCTGGCGCACAACGGCAACCTCACCAATGCCGATGAGCTGCAGGGGGACCTCTACCGGGAGGACCTGCGCCACATCAACACCTCTTCCGACTCGGAAGTGCTGCTGAACGTATTTGCTCATGAACTGCACAGCCTGGGCAAGCTGCGCATTGACGAGAAGGACGTGTTCAAGGCGGTGGCTGCGGTGCATCGACGTTCACGCGGCGGTTATGCCGCGGTCGCCATGATTATCGGTTACGGCATGGTTGCCTTCCGGGATCCGAACGGCATCCGCCCGATCGTGTTCGGCAAGCGGGAGACCGACCAGGGTACCGAGTACATGATCGCCTCCGAGAGTGTGGCGCTGGACTCCCAGGACTTCGAGCGAGTGCGTGACCTGGCGCCGGGAGAGGCGATCTTTATCGATATGAACGGCAAGCTGCACAGCTGTGTCTGCGCCGCCCATACCGAACACACTCCCTGTATATTTGAATTTGTCTATTTCGCCCGCCCCGATTCCATTATCGATAACATTTTCGTCCACAAGGCGCGCTCGCGCATGGGTACTAAGCTGGCCGGCAAGATCAAGCGGGTGTGGCCGGATCATGATATCGACGTGGTGATCCCGATCCCCGATACCAGCCGCACCGCGGCCCTGGCCCTGGCCACTGCGCTGGGTGTGGAGTACGCCGAGGGCTTTATCAAGAACCGCTATATCGGCCGTACCTTCATCATGCCGGGCCAACAGGTGCGTAAGAAATCGGTCAGGCAGAAACTCAACGCCATCGATTCGGAATTCAAGGACAAGCGGGTGCTGCTGGTGGATGACTCCATCGTGCGCGGCACCACCTCCCAGCAGATTGTGCAGATGGCCCGCGAGGCCGGCGCCGCGAAGGTCTACTTTGCCTCGGCCGCGCCACCGGTGAAGCACCCCAATGTGTACGGTATCGATATGCCTTCGGCCAACGAACTGGTGGCCTTCAACCGCAGCGTCGAGGAGGTGCAGGAGATTATCGGCGCCGACCGGCTGATCTTCCAGGATCTAGAAGACCTGATATCCGCCGTCAAGAAAGAGGACAAGTCTGTGGTCAAGCGCTTCGACACGGCGGTGTTCGATGGTCAGTACGTCACCGGTGATGTGAGTCCCCAGTATCTGGAGCAGCTGGAACTGATCCGCAACGACACCGCCAAGCAGGGCGAGAATTCAGCAGCTGACGTGGTGATCGGCCTGCATAACAACCAGTAGGGGCGCCCCCCTGTGGTTGCCTGATTGATAATCTTCGTTCCCACGCTCTGCGTGGGAATGCATATCTCAACCCATCATGTAATGGGCGTGAGCCGCCGCAACCGGCCGTTGTGGATCTGACTGCCACGCCTCCACCCGTACGTTGGAAACGCTTCTCCCCTGCTTGATCAGGTAACCCCGGGCAAAGGTGTCCAGGTTGCCGAGGCAGGGCCGCAGATAATCCACCGAGATATTGATGATTTTGGGAAACCGGACGATGTCGCACTCGTGGATGATATGCATAACCCCGGCATGTTCCAGCATCGCTCCCACCACGCCGCCATGCACCGCGGGAATGGTGGTGTTGCCGATATTGCTGGGTCGTGCACGCAAAATGGTGAGGAGGCCCTGTTCATTCGAAACCAACTCGAAACCGACAAAAGCGCTATAGGGGATCAGGGCACTGATGGCGGCGAACTCGCCGGCCGCTTTCAGGGTCATCACTTTTTCGAACAGGGAGGGTTCATTGCGTGGCATCGGGTGCGAATCCTACTGAGCCGATCATGAAGCTGGCGACGAAATGGGCAATCGGGTCATTCGGGGAGTCGTGATAGGCGTGACCCTTGACGAACGCCACATGCCGGGTCTGCCGGTAACACTCGGCATAACCGCGAATGGATTTTCCCGGTTCCGCCTGCTTCAGGTAGTCGATACGCAGGTCCAGGGTAGCGACCGATGCGCCGGCGGGAACCACGCTGAAAGCGGCCGCACCACCGGCGCTGTCCATCAGGGTGGTGATCACGCCTCCGTGGATCACGCCGCTCTCCAGGTTGCCCACCAGGTGGGGCGCATACTTCACTTCGAACAGACAGGAGCCCCGGTTCATTTCGATGGCAATCAGTCCCAGTGCATCGACATGCGGCAGCTGTTCCAGGATCGACTGGATGCGCTTCAGTGGATAGCGCGGTTGTTGGGCGGCGGGCATGTCCGGTGATTTCCTAGCGGGCTGTCCATTTGCCTGACACCAGCGGCTTGTCGCGGGCCAGGATGGTGCCCCTGAACCGGTCCCCCCGCTTGAAGGCACCGACTCCCTTGGGCGTACCGGTCATGATGATATCACCGTCTTCCAGTGTGAAGCTGCCGGCGATCTCCTGCAGCAGGAAGTGTGGCTTAAAAATCATCAGTTCATAGCCGCCCTGCTGGACCAGGCTGTCGTTGATGGAGAGTTCCAGGCGCAGCGACTCGACAGGATCCGACAGCTTGACAAAATCGCTGAATACAGCGGCACGATCAAATGCCTTGGCCCGTTCCCACGGCAGTCCCTTGGCTTTCAGTTCGGCCTGGACCTCCCGGTTGGTGAGGTCCAGGCCGAAACCGACCCCGGCAATCGTGCCATCCATGATCAACAGTGCGATCTCGCCTTCGTAATGGAGTGCCTGTTTCGTTCCGGCATGGAGTTCGTCGCTGATGGCGGAGTTGGGCTTGATGAAAATGACCGGCGAGCTGGGTACTTCGTTGTTCAACTCTTTTGCATGATCGACATAGTTTCTGCCGATGCAGATGACCTTGGACGGGGTGATCAACTGCTGTTCAAAGCGTATCGGGTTCATCTTGGCTCCAGGTGATATTCGGCGGTCGGTAACAACGACAGAGGCCCTTCAGGCTGACGGTGGTGCGGGCGGTTAACTGAACAAGAGGGCGCCAATCACTTTGCGGCCTTCCGAGGTGAGGATGTTGTAGGTGCGGCAGGCCGCAGGTGTGGTCATGATCTCGATGCCGATGCCGGCCTCAATCAGTGGGCGATAGAGGCGTGGATCGGGAAACTGCTGCCGTTGTCCGGTACCCAGAATCACCAGGTCGGGACGGATCTCGACAAAGGCCGCAAAGTCGGCCTCGTTCAGCGACTGAAAGGCGTCCGGCCGCCAGTCAGGTATGATACGGTCCGCCATGATCACCAGGCTGCTGGAAAAAGTTACACCGTTAACTACCACGCTCTCATCGGTGTAGGCATGTATGGTGTTGCCGTTTGATTGGTCTGCCACGGAAAATTTCATGCCGGCAAAGATAGCAGCCCGCGGCACTGCCTGCAAAAAGAATAAATTCCCCTTTGACGCCGGTTTATTACATTGACATGTCTGTGACCGCTCGGTTACGTTAAACCCTTTTTTCCAGTCACTGAATCAGTGCAGTCAAGAGGTCCCCAGTGTCAACGCCCGAGATGGAAGATTTCAGCAGAATCAAGCGTCTGCCGCCCTATGTTTTCAATATCGTTAACGATTTGAAAGCCGCGGCGCGAGCGCGGGGCGAGGACATTATCGACTTCGGCATGGGCAATCCGGATCAGCCGACGCCGCAGCATATCGTGGACAAACTGGTCGAGGCGGCACAGCGCAAGGATACCCATCGCTACTCCATGTCCCGGGGTATCCCCCGGCTACGGCGCGCCATCTGCAAATGGTACAAGGAGCGCTTTGACGTGGATCTCGATCCGGAATCCCAGGCGATTGTCACCATCGGCTCAAAAGAGGGTCTGGCCCATCTGTCCCTGGCCTGTCTGGGACCGGGTGATTCGGTGCTGGTGCCCAATCCCGCCTACCCGATTCACCCCTACGGTTTCGTGATCGCCGGTGCGGATATCCGCCATGTGCCGCTGGTGCCGGATGTGGATTTTTTCGACAAGCTGGAAGAGGCCATTGTCGACACCTGGCCCAAGCCGAAGATGCTGGTGCTCAACTTTCCGGGTAATCCCACCGGCCAGTGTGTCGAACTGGACTTCTTTGAAAAGGTGATCGAGATTGCCCGCCAGAACAGTATCTGGGTGGTGCATGACCTGGCCTATGCCGATATCGCCTTTGACGGTTATGTGGCCCCCTCGATCCTGCAGGTGGAGGGTGCGGAAGATATCGCGGTGGAGTTCTTCTCCCTCTCGAAAAGTTACAACATGCCGGGCTGGCGTGTGGGTTTCATGTGCGGCAACAAGGTGTTGGTGGCCGCACTGGCGCGAATGAAGTCCTATCTCGATTACGGCATGTTCACGCCCATTCAGGTGGCGGCGATCCAGGCGCTGGAGGGTCCGCAGGAGTGTGTGCGGGAGATTCGTGACATGTATCAGCGGCGCCGGGATGTGCTGTGTGACGGCCTGAACGCCGCCGGCTGGCCGGTGGAGCGGCCCAAGGCGACCATGTTTGTCTGGGCCAAAATACCGGAACAGTATCTGGCCATGGGTTCGCTGGAGTTCTCCAAGAAACTGCTGAAGGATGCCAAGGTGGCGGTGGCGCCCGGCATCGGCTTCGGCCAGCATGGCGATGACTATGTGCGCTTTGGTCTGATCGAGAATGAACACCGTACCCGGCAGGCGATCCGCGGCATCCGCGAAATGATCCGCAAGGATGCCAGGCTGACGGTTGAATAAGCGTTTTCCACGCAGCTGATTGCGTGGAGTGGAACAGCAAAGTGGGAGAGAGAGTTTGGACGCGGTCAAAGTAGGATTATTGGGACTGGGGACGGTTGGTGGCGGCACGGTCAATGTGCTGATCCGCAACGCCGATGAGATTGCCCGTCGGGCAGGCCGGGGTATTCGCATCGCCCAGGCGGCGGCACGGGAATACAATGCCGAGGCGATCAACGGGCTGGACCAGATTGAAGTGACCGATGACGCCTTCGCCGTGGTCAACAACCCCGAGATCGAGATTGTCATCGAACTGATCGGTGGTTACTCGCCGGCCCGGGAGCTGGTGCTGCAGGCGATCGAGAACGGCAAGCACGTGGTCACCGCCAACAAGGCGCTGATCGCCATGCACGGCAACGAGATTTTTGCCGCCGCCCAGGCCAAGGGTGTTACCGTAGCCTTCGAGGCGGCGGTGGCCGGCGGCATCCCGATCATCAAGGCGATTCGTGAAGGGCTTGCCGCCAACCAGATCGAATGGGTGGCGGGTATCATCAACGGTACCGGCAACTTTATCCTCAGCGAGATGCGTGAAAAGGGTCGTGATTTCGAGGATGTACTGGCCGAGGCCCAGGCCCTGGGCTATGCCGAGGCCGACCCCACATTCGACGTGGAGGGCATTGATGCGGCCCACAAGCTGACCATTCTCAGCTCCATTGCCTTCGGCATCCCGCTGCAGTTCGACAAGACCTATACCGAGGGGATCACCCGCATCGAACGCCAGGATGTTGTCTTTGCCGACGAACTGGGTTACCGGATCAAGCACCTGGGCATCGCCCACAAGACGGACAAGGGCATCGAGATGCGCGTGCATCCCACCCTGATTCCGGAACGGCGCCTGATTGCCAATGTGGATGGGGTAATGAATGCCGTGCTGGTGAAGGGCGATGCCGTCGGTCCGACGCTCTATTACGGCGCCGGCGCCGGCTCTGAACCCACCGCCTCGGCCGTAGTGGCGGATGTGGTGGATGTGGTGCGGGCCCTGACCACCGACCCGGAGAACCGGGTGCCCCATCTGGCGTTCCAGCCCAATGAATTGTCCGATCTGCCGATCCTCGGCATGGAGGATGTGGAGACCGCCTACTATCTGCGTATGCAGGTGGCGGATGAACTGGGCGTGATGGCGGAGATTACCCGCATCCTGGCCGACTCCGGCATCAGCATCGAAGCGATTCAGCAGAAAGAGCCGGCCGAGGGGGACACCCAGGTGTCGCTCATCATGTTGACTCACGAGGTGCTGGAACGGCAGATGAATCAGGCAATAGACCGGATCGAGGCGCTGGCGTCGGTAACCGGCCCTGTCATGCGTATTCGCATGGAGCAGCTGGAAGGCTGAAATTACCCAGGCGGCGAAGCAGGAAGGGAGGCCCGAGCGGAGAGAGGCGGGTGAGCGGCTTCAGCCGCGATGGATCTTTAATCATGCACGGGTCGCAGCTAAAGCAGCTCCTACGTCAATAGCTATCTGGTAAAGGTACTGTTTTACCGCGACCTGTTATGGGGAGCGGTGTTTTCTGTAGGAGCGGCTTCAGCCGCGAAGGGTTTTTCGAGACAACAGTCCACTTCGTGGTAGGAGCGGCTTCAGCCGCGAATTTCACTGTGACAGTTCAGGGCAGATAATGGCCAAGCCGCGAAATCTACATCTGATTGTTCCCGGGCTGCTGGGGCCGATGCCGACCCTGGATCAGGCAGGCGTGGCGCTGGATTCCCGGCTGTTGGAAAGGCTGCTTTCTCGCGCTCGTCGCGTGGCACACCCCGGTCACGACCTGGAGTCCGTGCTGTTCGGCCTGTTTGGCATCGCCCTGGAAAATGTTCCCAACCCGCCCACCGCCCCGTATCGACGTATCGGCGACGGCGCAGCCGCCGACGACCGCTACTGGCTGCAGTTGACGCCGGTCTATCTGCGCCCGGATCAGGATCGGCTGCTGCTGTTCGATGTGGAGGACCTGGACCTGACCCTGGATGAGGCGAATGAGCTGGCGCAACTCTTCAACAGCCATTTTGCCGAAGAGGGGTGGCAGGCGGAGGTACGCCATCCCCATCGCTGGTATCTGCCGCTTGATCCGGCACCGTCCCTCAGGACCCATGAATTGACCGATGCATTCGGCCGTAACATGGATCTGTTTCTCCCGGAAGGTGAGGAGGGCATTCGTTGGCACGGGGCGCTGAACGAGATCCAGATGTTGTTTTATGCAGCGGATCTCAATGCCCGGCGAGAGCAGGCGGGAAAGGGGCCGATTAACGGACTCTGGTTCTCCGGCGGGGGCAGGTTGGCCAGCCGGGCGCAGACCCGGCTGACGGCACTGTATGGAGATTCGCCCCTGCTACGGGGATTGGCCCTGGTCGCTGAACAATCGCTCAAACCGTTACCGGAACCGGCGGACTCCCTGCTTGATCAGGGTGGTGAGCTGCTTGCCTGTTACGACCGACTGCAGCGGCCGGTGCTGTGTGCCGATCCCCTTGGCTGGAGTGAACAGGTCAGTCAATTTGCGGCCTGGATTGAGCCACTGGTGGATGGCATCAGGAAGAAACGGCTCGACTCACTCCTGCTCTATACCTGTAATGGGCACCAATATCGCATAGACAGGGCCGCGCTGCGCCGATTCTGGAGACGGCGGCGCCCACTCGCTGACCGGCTGGACAGAAATCCGTCAGGCGGATAAGCCGCGTTGCTTGCCGTACCCGGATTCATGCCTTGGGCGTTTTTTCCCAACTGCGCCGGTTGATGGTGTAACCGGTACTATCACCGGCAAACGGCAGCAGCAGCATACCCGGAAGCCGCTCCACCCTGGCCGGGTCACGAAACCGGTCGATACCGATAGTCATCCCCTCATGCCCCGCGTCCGGTTGCGCCTTGTAGGTGCCAAACAGCCGGTCCCACCAGGGTAGGCTGAAACCGAAATTGCTGTTGGTCTCATCATCCGCTATGGAGTGGTGTACCCGGTGCATGTCCGGCGTCACCAGAAACAGTCGCAGCACCCGGTCCACCTTCTCCGGCAGCCGCAGGTTGCCATGATTGAACATGGAGGTGGCATTCAGCAGCACCTCGAAAATCACCACCGCCACCACCGGCGGACCCAGCAGCAGAATGGTGGCGAACTTGATCAGCATGGAGAGCAGGATCTCCACGGGATGGAATCGGGAACCCGTGGTGACATCGTAATCCAGGTCGGCGTGGTGAACCCGGTGCACCCGCCACAGCAGGGGAACGGCGTGCACCATCACGTGCTGCAGATAGATGATGCCATCCATCAGGATGACCGAGACCGTTGCTGAGACTATCAGTGGGAAATGGTAGTAGTTGAACAGCCCCCAACCCTGTTCTCCGGCAAACACCGCCACACCGACCGCCGCTGCCGGAAACAGGATTCGCAGCAGCAGGGAGTTGGAAAAGGTGAGGCCAAGATTATGCAGCCAGCGCAACCCTTTCGGCTGGCTCAATATCCGGCGTGGTGCGCGGATCTCCCACAGTGCCACCAGCAACAGCATGCCAAAGAAAAAGCCGAGCCGTATCGGCACCTCGTTTTCAAGAATAAATCTGTTCCAGTCCATGATCTCCACCACCGCCTGCCCGGGTCGGGCGTTGCTGCCGATGTTACATCATCACAAGTCAGTGTGGGGTATCATGCAGCTGAAAAGTTCTCCTTGCACGCAACAGGAGGCAGTTCTATGAAAACAGCCTTTATGGTCATGCTCGCAATAGCCGTCGCAGTCATCATTCTGTTTGTTATTCTGGGGCTGGTATCCAGGTCAGGAGAGGCCCCCGGGCTGGTGAGGGGGAGTCTCTCGAAATGTCCGGATAAGCCCAATTGCGTCTGTAGCGAGTATCCAGAAGATGTTGCGCATTATGTTCCTCCTCTCCGTGCCGTGTCGGGCAATCCGCACGATCTGCTGATGTTGCTGAAAAGCATCGTCAGCGATATGGGTGGAAGGGTTGATGCGGAGCGTGACCACTATCTGGCAGCCACGTTCAGCTCAGCCATTTTCGGGTTTGTGGATGATCTGGAAATCCGTATCGACAGCGCCGGGCAGCAGATCCATGTCCGCTCCGGATCAAGGGTCGGTTATGGGGATGGCGGCGTTAATGCCAGCCGGATCGAGGAACTGAGAAAACGGGTTGAAGCGAAGATTTCAGCCAGTTAGGGCGTGCCGTGCGCGGGGTTCTCCTTCCTACCAGTATCTGACGCGCCCGGTATCCACATGCACGAAGTTGGACTGGGTGTAGAGCCCGACACCACCCGCCTGCAGGGATTTGGCGGCGCGGTGGAGCTGTTTGATATCGCAGCCGGAGAGACGGATGTCGAGCGCCTTGCCATCCATGTGCAGGCTGTGTTTGGCCACGCCGCTGCTGTTTTTGCGCAACATGTTGTTGGTTTTCGGGGAGCGGTAGCCTGAGATGATATGAAACTCGCCACGACAACCGATACGCTCCTGAACGGTATACAGCAGATCGAACAGTTGCGGATCCATTTTGTGCCGATCGCCAGTTCGATGATCGCGCAGCAGATAATTGATCTCTTTAAGGCCGTCGCGAATATAGGAACCATCGGCCCAGTAGGTGATCCGGTTGCGTTCCCCTGTGTGCAGGTGATGCAGTGCCAGGGTGCGTTCAGGCTGCTTGCTGATGTTGGCAAAGGCATTGGGCATGGCAAGGGTGGCGGCCGCTGCTGCGCAACCGGTGAGAAATCCGCGTCGACTGAGTGTGGGCGTCAGCTGTGCCGTTTTTTTAGTCTGTTTTAACATCGTATGCAGGGTTCCCCATTTCAAGATACGGCTGGCTTTCCAGGCTTATATCCAAAAAATTCCGTAAATGCTATATGAAACCGCGACTTATTGCCAGTCGTGTGAGCGCTGTCACGGGCTGGTTGGGAGATTGGTTGAGGAAATGGGTGTCAATCGCAGAGGGAATTTTCTGCCTGATCGCGGTGAGCGAGCTTATTCCCCTGGGCAGGGTGTTGCTGTTGCAGGCTCATTATCAAGGGGCGGTCAAGGTTGTAAATATCCGGTCGGAACTGCACATCCCCGCTGCCATCCACCCAGGTGGTGAAATAGACCAGGTACACTTCGATCGGCTGCGGTAGCCTGAAGTAACTGCTTTCACGAGACTCCAGTTGATGGGTGAATGCCGTGGCTGTTTCCAGATCTGTGCCGGCTAACAGTTCAAGAACGAAACCGCGGATATCTTGCACCCGTACACAGCCGGAGCTGAAGTCCCGCACCGGATATCCAAACAATCCCTGTGCCGGTGTATCGTGCAGGTAGATATCGTAAGGATTGGGCATGTGGAACTTGATCCGTCCCAGGCTGTTGCCGTCACCGGGGCTCTGGCGCAACTGAAAGGGGAAATTGTATTTGTTGTACTCTCCCCAGTTGATCATGGCCGGGTCCTGAATAACCCATACCTCACCCTCCCGCCGCTGAATCTGGATGTTTTTACGTAACAGGTACTCGGAATCCCTGCGCTGTTCCGGCAGCAGATCTTCCACGGCAATGCGTCGCGGCACTGTCCAGGGCGGGTTAAGCGACAGGTGAGTCACCCGCGTGGTGAAAGAGGGGGTGCTGCGCAGCCGACTGCCGATGATGGCGTGCTTCTCCAGCTTCACCTGATCATGCTCCACCAGTTGCACGAGATAACCACCGATGTTGACCAGGATATAGCGATCCCCCAGCTGTTGCGGGAGCCACCGCCAGCGCTCGAGGTTCGACTCAATCTGGGCGATACGCTGTTCCACCGGGACATTCATGGCGGCACGGGTATGTGCGCCGATGATCCCATCCTGCTTCAAGCCATGGGATCGCTGAAACTGCCTGACCGCCTGCTGCAATGACGGGTCGTAAAAGGTAGCTTCATTATTTTCTTCCTGTTCATGTTCCGCCGGGACCTCGAGCCGTTGTCGCAGCAGCGGTATCAGGTCGTGCCGCTCACCCGGGCGGATCAGCGGAGCTTCCGGCAGTGGCGGCCAGCCACCCCGTTCTGCGATCTGCCGATAGGCTGAAAGGGCATTCAGCAGGCGACGGTAGTTGCTGGCGTTTGGGCTCAGGGATTCCAGTACCGGGATCGGTGCAAGTGTGATTACCGCCCGATCGAGCAACTGAACGCTGTCCACATGTTCGACCGGAATTTTCCACAATGGATCCACCGTGCCGGGATCGATCTGTCCCTGGGCCAGGTGCCGGCTCAGCCTGAGAAAACCGTCGGTCAGCAGCAGGTCATTGCGAACGATCTGCCGGGCCTGGGCAAGCGGCGGCTGTGTCAGGTTTTGCGCATGGTACAGGTCGGGGTCAAGCCCCAGTTGAGTACTGTTGATGATGTAGCGCTGCAGTGCGCTGCCAGCTTCACCGATCCGGCCCGCTGCATCATGCCACAGCAACCGATGGCCATAGTTCTGGTAGATCAGCCGCAGGCGTGGCCAGTCCGGGGTCGGCCGGATCGTCAGGGCCTCTCCTGTAGTGAGTTGCTCGTGCAGGGCGCGGATGAGTCGAGTCGTCTCAATCTCCGTCGCAGCAGCGGTAATCGATCCGAAAAAAAACAGCATTGCCAGCAGTGTAATTAGGTGCGGGTGGGTGTGGCAGGTACTATTAGTCATGATCCTATGCAACGGCAACCGGTCAGGCAGAAGGTACAGATACATAGCACCTTTGTATCAGCAGTATAGATCTAACGGGGTTGCAGTGTAACCGGCGGGTGCGACGCAGGAGTGGAGATCAGAAAATCTATTTCGAGCATGCAACCAATGGTTGCTTGCAAACGATGCAGAGATAACGCTGCCCCTGCAGGACCCGGTTATGCCGAATGCTGCTGAGCTGGTGGGTGCGGCAGTCGCAGCGATAGCTGAAACGTTTGACTTTTCGCTGACTGGAACGGCTGACGTCATAGTTGTGGCAGCGCGCGGCCTCGGCACCAAACAGCTGCATCACCTGGTGCCACTCCGGGCCGTGGGGTTTGATCTTTTTGCCGAACAGGCGACGGGCGATGATATGCGCCACTTCATGGGGCACGGTGCGTCTGAGAAAATCATCCCGGTTTTCGGCCAGCAGCAGGGCGTTGTAGCGGATGACCGGTGTGGCCCGGGGCGGGAAAATGGCCATCCCAGCCGCCTTGCCGGTGAGGTCGAATCGGACGATTACCCTCCCTGGGTCTTGCTGGAAATGGTTGCCGGCAGTTATCAGTAGTTGTTGAGTCAGAGCCTCCACTTCCTGCCGTAGTACGGTTTCAAACATCTGGGCAGATTACACCATCTGGCAATGAATGGCACCGTTCGTGGTGAGCGCGTCGAAGCATGAACGATCATCAGGTGCCGGGAACATCCTTCGACAGGCTTCCTTCGACAGGCTCAGGATGAACGGTGATTTTTTTGCTTAGGGGAAAATCAGGGGCGGACAAGTCGGACAATCCTACCACCGTTCGTGGTGAGCGCGTCGAAGCATGAACGATCAGCGCATCAGGGTATGGGCAAAGCCATCATCCGCTACGGCGCTCCATCCATGCCTTGCTGCACCCATGCAATAGAATCTTAGCGTGCCCATCATTCTCAGGATTTGATGGGCACGCAGGCCTTGCCTGTCCTACGGGTGCGGTCGAGTGAGGCAGTTAACCGCGAGGGGAGGATTATCCCGATCTATTCAATCAGCAGCACGATCAGTTCCACCGGGCCGTGCACGCCATAGGCCAGAGTCTGTTCGATATCAGCCGACTTGGAAGGGCCGGAGATCAGCAGGGCATTGGTCGGCATGCCGTCCTGCCAGTTTTCATCGGCAATGGCATCGGCGAAGGTGTTGTGCAGTTTGTCCGCCTCCACCAAGGCGATATGGATTGGCGGCACCAGGGAGAAGGTGCGCGGCTCTTCCGGAGTGGGCCAGAGGATCAGGGCACCCACCTCGGCGATGCCGCTGCGGGTGGAGGTGATGGCGGCGTCAATGTCGAAGAACATCTCCTCCTTCCAGCCATCCACATCGGCTTCATGGGCGACCAGTTCCGGCAAACCTTCTCCTATTCTCCAGGTGGTCTCGATCTGTTTTCCCAGAGGACCGGCCGGCGCATAGAGCAGATTTTTCAATTTTTTCTCTTTTACCAGTTGCGCCAGCTGTTCCGGCCAGTCAGCCGCGGTGACCCGGTGAACTTCGGCCCTGACCGAACGCATCGCCTTGCAGAACAGTTCGATACGCTGTTCCCGACTCCAGTCAGGTGATTTGAAATCGCGATCCAGATCCACCGGGGCTTTTTCCGCATTTTTCGCGCGCAGTCTGGCAAGGATGTTGTCGCGTGCCTTACTCATGGTCAAAACCCTCTTCGCGGGCCAGTTGGTGTAACGATTTCGGGGCGATTTTCGGGGCCGTACGCACCCGGGTCCAGGGGCCGATCGTGTTCGGTATGATACCCCTGAGCAGGCCGGCCAGCCGGATACCGCTGCGGTACACGGTAGGATTGGCATGCGCCCAGCTCCACAGTTTCCAGATCAGCGCCTCCTTGCCGGAGCGTTGCGAGCCCTGGCCGTTGGTGGCGCCGGTGTGGTCCTCCCGCACCTGCTCATAGCGCAGCCGATGCAGCAGTTTCGGCAGCGGGATCTTCACCGGACAGACCTCGCCGCAGGCACCGCAGAGGGTGGAGGCGGTAGGCAGGACGCCGAACTTATCCAGGCCGAATTTCTGCGGTTCGATCACCGAGCCAATCGGGCCGGGGATCAGTGAGCCGTAGGCGTGGCCGCCGATACGGGTATAGACCGGACAGTGATTCATGCAGGCGCCGCAGCGGATGCAGCGCAGACTGTCGAACAGCTCATCGTCCTCGTAGATTTTGGAGCGCTGGTTGTCCAGCAGCACCAGGTGCACCTCTTTCGGTCCATCCCGTTCGCCCGGCTTGCGCGGTGAGCTGATCATATTGAAGTAGGTGGTGATGTGCTGGCCGCTGGCGGAGCGGGTGAGCAGCTTCAGCAGCGGCGGGACATCCGCCAACTTCTCCACCACCTTCTCGATGCCGGTGACGGCGATGTGTACCGGTGGCACGGTGGTACACATGCGGCCATTACCCTCGTTCTCCACCAGGCAGAGAGTGCCGGTCTCTGCTACCGCAAAGTTGACCCCGGAGAGGCCCACCTCTGCCTCGTGAAACTTGCTGCGCAGGATCTTCCGGGCACTGCGGGTCATGGTCTCGATATCCTCGCTGTAGGGGATATCGGGATGCTTCGCCCGGAACAGCTTAGCGATCTCCTGTTTGCTCTTGTGAATCGCCGGGGCAATGATGTGGGAGGGTGTCTCATGATCCAGCTGGATGATGTATTCGCCCAGGTCGGACTCGATGCAGCTTTTACCCTGCGCCTCCAGGAAATGGTTCATCTCCATCTCCTCGGAGACCATCGACTTGCCCTTGATCATACGGGTGGCGTTGTGGCGATCCATGATGTCAAGCACGATCCGGTTGGCCTGTTCGATGGTTTCGGCCCAGTGCACCTGGATGCCGTTGCGGGTGCAGTTGGCCTCCAGCTGCTCCAGCAACTCCGGCTGCCTGGCCAGCGCGTTGGCGCGGATCTTCGAGCCGGTGATGCGCAGATCCTCCAGAAAGGTTTTGTCCGGAAAGGCGCTGCTGCGCTTCTCCATCAGCCCATCCATGGCAATCCGGAAATTGCGGCGCAGTTGCGGATTGTTCAGCGCATTCCGCACGCGCTGGTCGAACTCAGCTTTTTGCCGCATGGGTACGCTCCCAGAGAAAACTGGCGATGTGTTGGCCCTTGGGGCCAAAGCCTTGGTGCTGCATGTGTCCGGTGATGTTCATCAGGCAGCCACAATCGCCGGAGACCAGCTGGTCGGCGCCGATATCGCGGATCGCCTGGGCCTTGTCCGCCACCATGGCGGCGGAGATGTCCGGATGCTTGACCGCAAAGGTGCCGCCGAAACCGCAGCACTCCGCCTTGCGCGCCTGCTCCACCAGCTGCACGTTTTCGAGCTGCTGTAACAGCGCCTCGTGCTCATCGGCAACGCCCATCTCGCGGCGGGCCGAACAGGCGGTGTGCAGTGCTACCTTGGTCGGTTGACCGAGATCATTGAGTTCGATCTTCAGTACGTGCACCAGGAATTCGGTCAGTTCAAACACGCGCCGGGAAAACTCCCGCACCGGTGCCTCCTCGGGTTGGCCCTTGAATACCTCCGGGTAGTGGTGGCGCATCATGCCGGCACAGGAGCCGGAGGGGACCACGATGGGATAATCCCTGGGGAAGCAGCGGATCTGGTTCAATACCACTGCCCGGGTCTCGTCGCGGTAGCCGGAGTTCCAGGCAGGCTGGCCGCAGCAGGTCTGATCCTGGGGGAAGATCACCTGCACACCCTCTCGCTGGATCAGCCGCATGCCGGCCAGCCCGGCTTCGGGGTAGAGCAGGTCGATCAGGCAAGTGCCGAAAAAATAGGCCTTTTCGGGCTTGTCCGGATAGTGCTTGGCCAGAGACATAGTGACTCCTGAGTAGCGTGAACCAAAACAGGTGATTTACAAATAGTAGACATCATGATTTTACCTGCCCGACCATGAGGGCATGGGCTATGTTTTTGGGATTGAGAAAACACCTTAAACACAGAGCCAAAATCACCAGCAGATCAGGCAAGAGTTTAACAACATTTACCTGGGTTTGGACGTACACGAATCCGGTATCGCCGTTACGAAGGGCGTAGCGAGCAGACTTATGATGGCGAAATCGATAATAGCAGGGATAAACCGCGACCGTGGAGAAGGGCCGCTCAGCGACAAAGTGAAGCCAGGTGGGTACCAGGCCACGCATATCCGAGTGATATGCCGTCGCTAAATCGCTTTTCATACCCTGAGTCAAAGCCAATCGACAGAGGGAGGAAAAAGAAGAAAATCAGTGGCAATGGTTGACAGGTCAATCCTTATCAGGATGCGGTTCATGGACAGTCTGTCGTATCCACCAGATTCACCACACCAGGAATCCTCTGTGCGGCCCGGTTCAGGACGTGACGGCTCTGTCACACAATATGGATTTGGTCTCTCCGATACCCAGATAATATCGATAAAGTCGATGTGTAGGGCGACAAATATTCATTTGTCAAAACCATATTCATGAACCAGACTTTAAAGCGGGTGTTGGTTTTACTGCCGGCGAGCCAGTAGGCAAGGTGCCACAAACCCCGTTATCCATTCGCTGGCATTCGCACAATATCAGCAGGCCCCAAGGGAGTACTCTGGTGCAAAATCCACAAACAATATGGCAAGGGGCCGGGGTGATCGATATCCTTTCGGCAGACGTTCATGGCTGAGCGTACATCGATACTCCCCGCCCAGCGTCCTTTTGTCGTCTTCAAGGCGCGGGTCGACTCCCCTGCGGACCAGGATACCGGCCTGACCCGCCTCATCTTCGCCTTTATCGCCTGTGCCACCTTCTGGCTGGTGCTGGGAACCCTGGTTGGTGAATATATCGGCATCAAATTCGTGCTGCCCGATATGGATCATGTGGCCTGGCTCTCCTTTGGCCGCCTGCGTCCGGTCCACACCAATACGGTGTTCTGGGGCTGGGCGTCACTGGCGATGATCGCACTGGCACTCTATGTGGTGCCCAAGACCAGCCAGCGCGGCCTCTACAGCCTGCCGATCGCCTGGACAGGGCTGGTCCTGATCAATACCGCGGTATTGCTCGGCGATCTGCTGTTGATGGCCGGCATCAATAATGGGGGGCAGGAGTATCGTGAATACATCTGGCCGGTGCAGGGGTTGTTTGCCCTTGGCGTGATACTGATCACCTATAACCTGACCCGCACCATTGCCGCCCGGGCAATCGACGAGATCTATATCTCCAACTGGTACATCATGGCCGCCTTCCTGTGGACCATCGCGCTGATGGTGATCGCCTATCTGCCGGGTTATCAGCAGAACGGCATCAGCGAGACGGTGATTCAGGGGTTCTACATGCACATGGGGGTGGGGATGTGGTTTACTCCCATGGTGCTGGGGCTGACCTACTATTTCCTGCCCAAACTGCTCAACAAACCGATCTACTCCTATTCGCTGGGGGTGCTGGCGTTCTGGACCCAGATGGTGTTTTACAGCATGCTCGGCGCTCACCACTTTGTCTTCGCGCCGATACCCTGGTGGCTGCAGACCGTCGCCATCATCTTCAGTGTCGGCATGGTGGTTACCCTTGCCGCGGGCACCGGTAATTTTCTCATGACCATGCGCGGCAGCTTCCGGACCATTGCGCGCACTTACAGTCTTCCGTTCATCCTGGTCGGTGTGATCTCCTATTTCCTGTTCTCTTTTCAGGGGACGTTCGAGGCCTTTCGTTCGCTCAACCAGGTGTGGCACTTTACCAATTTCACCATCGCCCACTCCCATCTGACGATGTACGGTTTCGTGGTGTTTCTGATCTGGGGCGGCATCTACGGACTGCTGCCGCGACTGACCGGAAACGAACCCTCGCACCTGCTTGCCGGTGTCCATTTCTGGTTTGCACTGATCGGGCTTACGATTTATGGCGCCTCTCTGATGATCGGTGGAACCCTGCAGGGTACAAGCTGGTTATCCAATGCGCCGTTCATCGACTCGGTGATCCAGATGGCTCCGTACTGGCTGCTGCGCGCGGTCGGCGGCACCCTGATGTTCCTGTCGCACCTGGTGTTCGCCTACAACGTCTGGTGTATGCGCCCCGCTCGCAATCCGCAGGAGAGACGACTGGCAGGGCTTGAGGGGGCCGCGTCGTGAGTTTTCACCGCAATCACTGGCTGCTGCTGGGCGTGATTCTGTTCGGATTCATCGGTCTGGCGATCATCATTGCCATCTCTCCGGCAATCTGGGTGCAGAATCACAGTGCGCCATTGGCGGGTTCCAAACCCCTATCCGCGCTGGAACATCAGGGATTCGAGGTCTATATTGCCGAGGGTTGTATCGGCTGCCACACCCAGCAGGTTCGCCCGTTGCAGATGGATCAGCCGTGGGGTCGCCCCTCCGCGCCGGGTGATTATGCGCACATCCAGCCGATGGATCTGTGGCGGCCGTATGCCCCGGCGGTTCTCGGGAGCGCACGCACCGGCCCCGATCTGAGCAACATCGGGAATCGGCAATCCAGTGCCACCTGGCACTATATACATCTGTACAATCCACGCGCGGTGGTCGGGGCGTCGGTGATGCCGGCCTATCCCTGGCTGTTTCAGTCGCTGGACAATCCCCCCGCCGATGCGACCGTGGTGCCGGTGCCAGCACCTTATGCACCGGATACCGGCAAGTTGATCCCGACGGAAAAGGGCAGGGCGCTGGTGGCCTACCTGCTGGCGTTGCGGCAGACACCGATTGCCTCTGCCACGAAGCAGGTTACGGCCGATGCCAAGGCCGCGCCAGCTGGCGAAAAGCGTGCCCGGCAGCAGCCGGTCGACGCAACAGCGGCCAACGGAGCCGCCCTGTACAGCAGCCACTGTGCCAGTTGCCATCAGGCCAGCGGCCAGGGTCTGCCGGGTGTGTTTCCTCCGCTGGCCGGTGACCCGGTGGTCAACGCGGAGAATCCGGCAGACCATATAAATACCGTCTTGCATGGCCTGCAGGGAAAGACCATAGGCGGTACCGCCTATGGCTCCCCAATGCCGCCCTTCGGTGATCAGCTCAGTGATGCCGAGATTGCCGCTATTATTAACCATGAACGCACCAGCTGGGGCAATGCGGCACCTACGGTCACGCCCGAAGCGGTCGCCCGGCTGCGCTCCGCTGGAGGATCGCAATGAGTAAAGTACTGTTATGGGGTCTGTTTGTCGGGATGATGGCCAACGGCAGGATCGCCCGGGCCGCCAATGACAACGCACACGGCATACTGGATATTGTGCTGGTTGTCTTTGGTGTGCTTATCGTCTTGCTGGTGATCGTCTATACCATAAAATATTTTGTATGGCCCGCGGAGACAGATGCCAGGCACATCAAGCGTCGCATTCTGCATGATGACTGGTGAGCGACGGGAGGCTGAAATGAGTGATGAATTACGCGAGGACCATTCCCGTATCGAAGTTTTTATCGATGATGAAGAGGAGCCGATAGTCAGCCACTCTCCGCCCGCCCATTTCGAGCTTGATACGCTGCAACTGGCCGATGGCAGGCATGTGCTTCGCATAGACGCCTATGATTCAAGCGGTCAGAAAGGGGTCCGCACCATCCCGTTCACGGTGCGTAACGGTCCCGGTATCGCAGTCAGTGGTCTCGCCGAAGAGGATATGCTGGAGGGCAGGATTCCGATTGTGGTCAACTCCTATGGCGGGGCCAGCGAAACCCATTGGGAGCCGTCACGGGCGGAGACGCCTGCGCCGATACCGAGTTTGATCTGGGTGCTGTTTATCGCCATTGTCGCTTTTGCCGCATTTTACGGAGTCCAGCAATGGAACCCGCCAGAGATCTATGCGGATACGCCAACCTACGGATCCACCAGCCATCAACAGCCGGCGACACCGCATAAAGACCAGGGCAAGTAATGCTGAACAAGTTTTCAGATAAACCGTAATCTATTGCTGATATTTTCCCGATTATGACTGAGCGTGCTGGCTCATCAGGTACTCTTTTAATGCAACCGCATTATTGTATTCTGCTTCTTTGGCACTATAGAGAAGCACTACCTTTGGCTTTTTAAGATGCTCCATAAGCTCATTCACCGCCTCCGAATTGTTATCGAGTTCGGCAAAATACCTTTTCTTAAACTCAGGCCACTTTTTGCTATCATGCTGGTACCAGCGCCTCAGTTCATTTGAAGGTGCGACAGCCTTCAGCCAAAGGTCGAGTTTTGCGTCATCTTTTGACAACCCCCGTGGCCATAACCGATCAACCAATATCCTGAATCCGTCCTTCGGGTCGGGCTTGTCGTATGCGCGTTTAACTGAAATTTTCATTACATTTAACTCTCATGTAACGACATAGAGGCGATCTTTTCAGCTGCTTCACAGTGTCAAGTGTAGATGTATTTGCAAAAATGCCCTAAACCACGCCCTGTTCAATCATGGCATCTGCCACCCTTCGGAAACCGGCAATATTGGCGCCCAATACCAGATTATGGGGTTCGCCGAACTCCTCGGCGGTCTCGCTGGCGCTTTTATAGATCCTGGACATGATTACTTTCAGCTTCCTGTCCACCTCCTCGAAACTCCAGGTCTGCATGCTGGCATTCTGCGCCATCTCAAGCTGACTGACGGATACACCTCCGGCATTGGCCGCCTTGCCGGGGCCGTAACAGATCTTGGCGTCCAGGAAATGGTCCACCGCCTCCTGGGAGCTTGGCATATTGGCCCCTTCGGAGACGGCGATACAACCATTGTTGATCAGTGTCGTGGCATCAGCCGCGAGCAGTTCGTTCTGGGTGGCGCAGGGGAAGGCCAGATCCCCGGAGATACGCCACACGGCATGACCATCCTCCGGATACTCACTGACCGGTATGAATTTAGCCTCGGGATGTGACGTGAGGTATTTATCCAGGCGCACCTTGCGCACCTCTTTCAGGTGTTTCAGGGTATCCAGATTGATACCCTCAGCATGGTAGATGGTGCCACTGGAATCGGAACAGGTGACCGGCCGGGCGCCCAGTTGATATAGCTTTTCGATGGTATAGATAGCCACATTGCCTGAGCCTGACACCAGGCAGGTCTTGCCTGCCAGGGTATCACCCTTGGCTTCCAGCATATACTGGGCAAAGTAGACGCAGCCATAACCGGTGGCCTCCTTGCGTGCCAGGGAGCCGCCCCACAGCAGACTCTTGCCGGTAAACACACCATCATAGTTAGCCGTCAGCCGCTTATATTGACCAAACATGTAACCAATCTCGCGCGCCCCTACACCAATATCCCCGGCAGGTACATCGGTGGTTGGCCCAATATGCCGATACAACTCATTCATAAAAGATTGGCAAAAACGCATGATTTCACTGTCGGATTTGCCCTTTGGGTTAAAGTTGGCCCCGCCTTTTCCACCACCGATGGGCAGGCCAGTCAGCGCGTTTTTAAATACTTGCTCAAATCCAAGGAATTTAATGATGCTGGCATTCACGCTGGGATGAAACCGCAGCCCACCCTTGTAGGGCCCCAGGGCTGAATTGAACTCGATGCGGTACCCTTTATTGACCTGAATCTCCCCCTGATCATCGACCCAGGGCACACGAAACATGATCTGACGTTCGGGCTCAACAATACGCTCAATGATTGCATGGCGTTTATACTTTTCGCTGGTCTCCAGGATAGGCTGCAAGGAATCCAGCACCTCTTCAACTGCTTGATAAAACTCTGTTTGCGCCGGGCTGGTATGCTCAAGCTTGAGGATTGTTTGATGAATATAAGTCATAATTTTCTCTGGTTTTTTTATTGTGCAGGCAGGTAGTCATACAATTTTTACCTGGGTCTGCCCCCGCTCGGCATCTCGCATGAAACGCCATTGGCCATTCTATATAAAGCCCTGCCTCAACGACAATATAAGATGTTGCAAAAATTGTAATGGACAAACCAGATGCGGCAGGTGGATTTTTGTGCCTGTGGGGCCATTCACTCGCCAGATGTCTCGTCTGCCAACCCATTCATCCTTGTTCAATCCCTGATTGTCGGTGTTTGATCGCGTGGGCACAAAAGCCCTGTCCGTCGTACCCGGCTTGTATCACTTGATGAGTTTCAGGATTTCCCTGAATTCGCTGGCACGACAGTCTCCTACCAGCTCGTAAAGACACATCTCAACACTGGTCATGCCGACGCCTTTGGCGGTGAGTTTTGAAATGGCCAGTTCCTTATTGGAAAGCACCCTGGAAGAGACGCAATCAGAGACCAGCTCGATTTCATAACCGAGACGAATCAGGCCCGATACGGTCTGGTAGACACAAATATGCGTTTCAATGCCGCATACCAGCCATTTGGTGACATCCGCCTGTTTTAGGGCGTTATCAAACAACTTCGAACCACAACCGTCGAACGTATATTTGGCTATCGGCTCAAGCGGGGTCAATGCGTTGCTGATCTCCGGGATGGTTGTGCCCAGTTTTTCCGGATTTTGCTCCAGCCACAAGATGGGTAGATTCAGCGCTTTTGCGCCTTTGATTAAGGCCACCGTATTGGCGATCAGCTTTTCGCTGTCATGAACGATATTTGCCAGCTTGCCCTGTATGTCCACAACAATAAGGCCGGTGTCGTCTCTTGTTAACATGAATGCCTCTTTGTCTTTCGCTTAAATAGCGATTGTGTCTTGTAAGGTGGGCAGATAAAACGTATCCCATCGTGCATGGCTGTGATTCTTTTATCAGGCCAATCTGGGATTGATCACATAAGTACCGGTGATACTGGCGCTGGCCAGCACATGGCCCTCAATGGCCGCGAGTACCTCGGGACCGCCAAAGCGGCCGCTCAGACCACAGCTTTCCATATCCAGTGCGTAGAGCGTGAACCGGTAGTGATGCACAATACTGTCGTTCCAGGGAGGGCAGGGGCCGTCGTAGCCGTAGTAGTCGCCTGCCATCTCGGCATCACCCGCAAACCAGTCGGTGTAACTGTTGATGCCGCGAATGCCGCCGGCCGGCGAGGCGCCGCCCGGTTTACCCTTGGCCGTGATGCCATCGGAGTCGGAAGCGGCGGCAATCTGCCGCTGATCGGCCGGAATATCCACCAGTACCCAGTGATAGAAATCGACACGCGGCAGGTCGGCCGGGACTTCACGCCCCTCCTGATTGACATCATCCGGTTTGCTGGGCACATCGGGGTCGTGGCAGATCAGGACAAAAGAGCCTGTTCCTTCAGGAACAGTATCCCAGCTCAGGTCCGGGTTCCGGTTATCGGCGAGTGCCACATGATTGTTGTCATCATGCTTGCCAAAGGCGTTGGCTACAGGGATGGGCTGGTCGTTTTGGATCTGGTTGCTGGTCAGTTTCATTCTCTATTTCTCCTTGCTTTTTGGCTCAAGGCGCTGTCAAAAGTATCCGTGTGGGCACCAAGACGGGCTCACCCTGCCTGGCTAATTCATCAAGAAAAAAGTTCATGTAAAATCAGATTGAATGATACAGGATGAAAGATCCAACCAATAAGTAGACACCCAAAAAACTGTAATAGAACAATGGATTATCTCTTTTTGAGTAATAATTAGGATGAAGTCCTCTGGAGCCAGCTATTACCTTTCCACTGATTATTCCAAAAAACGCTACAATTAGAATTATTGTTCCTAACAAAAGCAGAATGGTGGTTGGCATATTTTCCTCTTCCCCTGGCTTGTTTTTTGCAGTTTATGTGGCGTGCAATGGCTTAATTCGGGCAATGTCCTCCTTGACGGATTGGGCTGCCGCCCACAGATCGATGGCACGCTGCGCATTCAGCCAAAACTCTGGAGAGTTGCCGAACAGACGACCAAGCCGAAGCGCCATTTCAGGGCTGACAGCACGGCGTTCACGCAATAGCTCATTTACAGACTGGCGTGAAACACCCAAAGATTCAGCAAGTCCTGCCACGGTCAAGCCATAATCAGGGATAAAATTCTCTCTCAGCATCCCGCCAGGATGAGTCGGCTTGCGTTGCATGCCAGTAGTATTAGGAATAGCCATAGCTGTTACCTCAATCAGTGGTAACCGCAAACTTGAACGTCGTATGCATCACCCTCTGCAAAACGAAAACAGATACGCCATTGATCATTTATGGAGATAGCGTGCTGACCCTCTCCGCCTCCAGGAAGTGGATGAAGCCGATTACCAGGCGGCACCTTCAGGTCGTCCAGTTGCCCAGCTAGATGTACATATTCAAGCCTCCGGGCAGCTCCTGGAGCAAAATCCGGGGGAAACTTCTTTGGCTTTTCCTTGGAGTAAAGCTCTTGGGTCTGCTTGTCTGCGAAGGTTTTGATCATGCCCTGAAACGTAACTTGTCACGTGACACGAGTCAAACGGATTAAAAAATGGCTGCATGACGCCATTGTGCAATTCATTCTGATAATCCCCTGGCTGCCTCCCATTGATTCGGAAAATGAATCCGTGCCGTTTTTCAGCAGATTGAGTGTCGATATTTTTTACAGTTTCTTGAGGACGATCACTGTAACTCCGGTTCTTCCAGTACGGTATTAGATCTATCTGATTGTTTAAAAAGACCTTTTAAAGTATTGATGAATGGTTGGCACAAATAGTGCCCTTTATATATCGTTTAAAGACTTGCGCTGAACTAGAAGAAAACAGACTAAGTTCGTTATCGTATTTCAAATATCACTCGTGGATCAGTAGAAGGAAAAAGACCATGTCTATGAAACTTGTTATCAGCACTCTGGCGGTAGCAATCACCTTGGGAGCCGTCGCACCCGCATCCTATGCCGGTGCAATACATGATGCATCGTTGTTCACCAATACTCTTCCTGCCAACGATGATGGCTCTACCGGCCTGGTCAACCTGGGCTTCACGGCCAACATCAACAGCACGAACTACACCCAGACTTATGTCAACAACAACGGCAATATCACCTTCAACAACGCCCTGGGTACTTTTACTCCATCGGCCATCAGCGGTGGTGCCTTCGGCCCGATCATCGCCCCGTTTTTTGCCGACGTGGACACCCGTGGCGCGGGATCTAGTCTCGTGAGTTACGGTACGGCGACCCTGGACGGGTTCGATGTTTTCGGCGTCAACTACATCAATGTTGGTGTGTACAGTGCACTGCCCATTTTCAACAGCTTTCAAATGATCCTGACGGACCGTTCTGACATCGCCGTGGGTGATTTCGACATCCAGTTCAACTATGACACCATCGTGTGGGAAGCGGGCCAGGCAAGCGGCTCTGATGCGAATGGCATGGGAGGTACTTCCGCGCTGGTAGGTTACTGGACCAGTGCCACTTCGAATGCCACGTTGCCCGGATCGCTGGTGAACGGAGCGCTGGTTGATGGTGGCCCGAACGCGCTGATCAGCCATTCGCTGAATTCCAACACCCTTGGCCAGTACAACTTCCAAGTGCGCAATGGCGTAGTGGTAGATCCGAACCCGACCGTCCCCGAACCTGCATCGCTGGCTCTTTTGGGCATTGGTCTGGCAGGTCTGCGTTTGATGCGTCGACGCAAGTCTGCGTGAGGATTGATTGCTCCAAATAAAAAGCCGGCGCATTGTGCCGGCTTTTTATTGGTGCGCCCGGCAGGGCGCACCCACTCGGAGGTGAAAGTCCTCTACTCGCCCGGCAAGGGGAAGAGTTAGCTGAACGGCAAGGGTGTTGCGGGTAACTGCGAATCTGGAGGAAGCCGAAGGCAAAGCGCTGGCCTGACG